>LNFX01001302.1_pt1 | contig 9903 bp, 9 predicted proteins | sample 1500681 | NCBI WGS metagenome assembly LNFX01 (sample SAMN04254626, study PRJNA301722) | marine sediment metagenome | isolation source: antarctic beach sand mud | place: Antarctica | collected 2015 | reverse complement strand
GCATTAAGTCTGAAGCTAAAAATACTTATTTCGAGGAAGCGCGCCTGATGGTTTTGGAGTTAATGGGTTATTTGGTCAGATGCTATCAGGTGCGTGCGACGAAACTCTCCAGTACACAACAGCACAGCGAAAAACGAACAGCAAACAACGCATTGAAGGAGAAAATTTGTGAGTAAAAACCTATTAAGACTTTACGTCGCCGGCAGCACTCAAAAAACGAAACAAGTGATTACCACGCTAAATGCAATTTGTGAAGTAGAGCTCCAGGGTCAATATGAACTCGAGGTGATCGATGTTATCAAACATCCGCAACTGGCAGAGGACCAGCGCATCATTGCCACCCCTACGCTGATCAAAACATTACCCGAACCAATGCGTCGGGTGATAGGCGATTTAATGGACATTGACAGTGTGCTGATTGGGCTGGATTTAAAAGCGGAAGATAATATTGCCGAATTCGAAAAACTAGGGGAGAAATAAACATGACAGAGCAAACAGCATTAATGACCAAGATTGCCACCGGTATTAGCGGCTTTGACTTAATTGCCGAAGGCGGCTTGCCCTATGGGCGTACCACGCTACTGTCAGGTACATCGGGCAGTGCCAAAACCATTTTTGCAGCGCAATTTCTCGCCGAAGGCATCCAAAAATTTGGCCACCCTGGCGTATTCATTACACTGGAGGAGTCGGGCGAAGACATTCGTTGTAACTTGCTGTCGCTTGGCTGGGACATCGCCTCTTGGGAAGCAGAAGGCAAATGGATATTCGTCGACGCTAGCCCGATGCCTGGTGAACAACACATTATCACTGGCGCTTACGATTTCAGCGGCTTACTGGCGCGAATAAAACATGCCATTGACAAGATTGGTGCAAAACGGGTGGTGGTTGACTCACTTGGTGCAGTATTCAGTCAGTTTCCCGATTCAGGCACGGTGCGTAATGAGATGCACCGCATAGCCTCTGAGTTAAAAGTCGGTGGAGTGACGGTTTTGCTGACAGCGGAGCGCACCGAGGAATACGGTGAAGTTGCCCGTTTTGGTGTGGAAGAATTTGTTTCCGATAACGTTATTATTTTGCGCAACGTATTGGAAAACGAGAAGCGTCGTCGCACGATAGAGATTCTCAAATTCCGTGGCACATCGCACCAGAAGGGCGAGTATCCTTTCACTGTAAGTGCGGATCAGGGCATTATCATCATTCCGCTATCGGCTCTAAAACTGACGCAAAAATCCTCCCATAAACGCGTCAGCTCGGGTAATGCTAACTTAGACAGTATGTGTGGCGGTGGCTTCTATCGCGACTCTATCATTCTTGTATCTGGTGCCACAGGTTGCGGCAAAACACTGCTTACCACGGCATTTGCCAGCGGAGGAGCGGAGCAAGGAGAGCGCAGTCTAATTTTTGCCTTTGAAGAGAGCCGTTCACAACTATTCCGTAATGCCGCAGGTTGGGGCATGGACTATGAGGCGCTGGAAGCTAAGGGCTTACTCAAAGTAGTGACAGCCTACCCAGAATCAGCAAGTCTAGAAGAACACCTTATTTCAATGCAGCAAGAAATCGAGCGCTTCAAGCCTAACCGTGTGACCGTGGACAGTTTATCGGCGTTGGAACGGATCGCCACAGTTAAGGGTTACCGAGAATTCGTTATTGGCCTAACGTCGTTCATCAAGCAACGTGAAATTGCCGGCCTGATGACTGCGGTTACCTCGAGTTTAATGGGTGGTGGTTCTGTGACAGAGGCACATATCTCAACCATTACAGACTCCATCATCCTGTTGCGCTATGTTGAGCTTTTCGGTGAAATGCGACGTGGCGTCACCGTACTTAAGATGCGCGGCTCTGAACATGACAAGTCGATTCGTGAATTTACCATCGATGGCGGCGGCATGCACATAGGCACGGCATTCCGTAATATTAGCGGTATCCTGTCTGGGAATTTCAAATATACGAAGATGGAAGAGCAGGAACGCGTAGAGACCATGTTTAAGGAAGAGTGATGGCGCAATGCCAGAAAAATTGCCATTTAACGATAACGGAGAAATCGAGGTGTCGGCAGTTTTTTTGAAATACAATGATTTTCAGGTAATAAATTATGTCTAGACCAACTCTTATTGAGGTTCAGACCAAAAATGTGGTGCGGCAGATTTTGACGCCAATCCGGCAATTATCAATATTGTTGGTCTCGGTGTTCGTTTTCGAGGCACTGACTCTGCTTCTGGTGTTTTTACCAGGTCAACTGGAGCGTTGGGAGGTATTCGTCCTAGATGCCGGCTTGTTGTCGATCTTGCTTGTTTTGGTGTATGTCTGGTTGTCGATCGGACCGATGAAACGGAAAATTGCCGAGGAAAATAACGCTCATGATCGGCTGCAAGCTATCATGAACAGTGCCTTCGACGGGCAGCTCGTAGTGGATGACGAAGGCACTATTCTGTATGCGAATGAGGCGGCGGAAAATATGTTGTGCTATGCCGAAGCCCTTTTACCGGGGCAAATCTTTGGGTTGCCGCTGGTAACTGATAAATACTCAGAAATAGAGCTTTTGCACAAGGGAGTGCAAGTCGCTGTGGAAATGCATGTCAGGATTATCCAATGGGCGAAGCTAGAAGCGAGTCTTGTTACGTTGCATGACATTAGTGAGCGCAGGGCTGCTGACGAGAAGATGCAGCACATGGCGAACTATGATGACTTGACTAATCTGGCAAATCGAAAGTTGTTCTATGACCGCATGGAGCAGGAGGTCAAGAGAGCTCAGCGCAGCGAGTTGAAAATTGCGTTGCTGTTTATCGATCTCGACCACTTCAAGCAAGTCAACGATACCCTTGGTCATGGTATTGGCGATCTACTGTTGGTGGAAGCAGCGATTCGCATGGGGGATTGCGTGCGCGCGGCTGACACCTTGGCGCGTCTGGGTGGAGACGAGTTCACTGTGATCCTGCCGGATCTTGTCGACACCATTGGCCTTGAGCGAATAACTCTTGATATCTTGAATAAGCTGGCTCAGCCCTTCCAGCTAGACAATACGACGGTGCACGTGTCGGGCAGTATAGGGATAGTATTGTATCCAGATGATGCTACAGACATCGAAGAGCTTATGAAATCCGCCGATCAAGCTATGTATATGGCTAAGAAGTCGGGTCGAGGTAACTTTTATATGTTTGGTACAGAGCAAGACCCCGTTGTTACCAATGAACAACCTGCAACGATTAAAGGGGAATATCGTGAGTAACAAAAAACATTTGGATCTGGAAAACAAGATAAAAAGACGTTATCCGTCTTGCAAGAGAGCAAAGGAAAATATCGAGCGCTGTTTGAAAGCTCTTATGATGCCGTCATGTTTTTGGATCCGCATGTTTTTATTGACTGCAATCCGCGCACATTAGAAATGTTCGAGCTGTCAAATAATGAGGATTTGATAGTTAGTTCCCCACCCGATCTTTCGCCACCGTTACCGCTTGATGGGCGTAATTCGCAACCGGATACCAATGAATTTATCAGCAGGGCGTTGATTGACAATGGTCCGTACGGCTTGCTATGCGTGGATAGGCAACTGCACATCACTGAATGGAATCTGGTAATGGAACAGCTTTTTGGTATTGGCAGAGATGAGGTGTTGGGACACCGCTTGATTGAGTTTCCGTTACTGAAAGAGCATTGTGAAATATCTCATATTATCGCAACTATGGATGGAGAAAAATTTCCGGCAACACAGATCGAGTATGTGAATTTAAAAACCGGGGAAGAAATGGTTGGTGAATTATTTATGCAACCGTTGCTGGAAAAATTCGAGCAAAAATCCAACGCTACTGTGATTTATATTCACGATATTACCGAGCGCATAAAACGGGATCGGAGTGCTCTGAACGTAATTCAACACAAGAACGATGATATGTTTCAAGCTGTTGTGTCGGGAAGTATCGATGCTGTTGTGATGACCGACGACAAGGGTATTATCGAGTTGTGGAGCCCGGCGGCGGAAAGGCTATTTGGCTACCTTGCAGAAGAAGCGATAGGCAAGAATGTGTATAACCTGACGGTGCCTGAAAGATTCCGTGCGCACGCAGCTTTTGAGATTGATGAATTGCTTAAAAGTAGGCATGAGTCGTTTATGTGTAAAGTGCTGGAGCAGATGGCTTTGCGCAAAGACGGTACCGAATTCATGTGTCAACATTCTGTTGTGGCCATCAATCAAAATGGAGGGCAACACATAATTGCCTCCATTAATGAGATAACCGATAGAAAGTTCATGGAGAGTAAACTGCGCAATATCATCGATAGTAATATTGATGGTGCGCTGGTGGTGGACAAAGAAGGTATTATCCGCTTTGTTAATCAGGCGGCGAAAGAACTGCTGAATCGTTCTGAAGCTCAGTTGTTGGGGCAGCCTTTCGGCCTCTATGAGAAGGGTAAGCTGACTGAAATAGAACTACTGTGTGGTAACACAACGATTACAGTAGAAATGTATATGGCGCCAATCGAATGGGATGGTAATGACGCCTTTCTAGTATCTCTGCACGACATCACACTACGCAAACATGCTCAAGTGAAAATCATGCGTCTCAACCATATGCATACTATGTTGAGCGGAATCAATGTCACTATTCTTCGTACCAGTGACAGGCAAACGTTGTTCGACGAAATTTGTCTTCTTGCCGTTGAGCAAGGCAGCTTCTGTATGGCTTGGATCGGTCTGCTGGACAGTAACGGTTTAGACATTACCCTTGTATCCAATGCGGGCATCGATGATGGTTGTCTTGATAGCATGACCCTGACGCCTAGAGATCAAGAGTCGAATGTCTGTGTATTGATGGCACATGCACTGCGAGAAAACACCCCCGTGGTTTGCAACGACATCGCCACTGATCCAAAAACGGCGCATTTACGGGAGGCGGCGTTACAACACGACTACCAATCGCAGGTAATATTTCCGCTTCATCTGGACGGTAAGGTGATCGGTTTGATGCTGCTCTATGCGGCGGAGACTAATTTTTCGATACCGATGAAATGAATCTACTAACCGAGGTTGCCAGTGATATTTCGTTTGCGCTGGATCATCTTGAAAAAACCAAAAAGATCGATTATCTAGCCTATTACGATGAACTTACTGGTTTGCCCAACCGCAGGTTGCTTCAGGAGTTGCTAAATCAGGCGCTGACCGCAAGCCATCGACATGAACGCACGCTTGCCGTGTTGTCCATTGGTCTGAACCGTTTTAGGTATATTAAGGAAAGTGTAGGTCACACTGCAGGTGACCAGCTACTCAAACTAGTTGCTACGCGGCTGCAGGGCTGCGTGCGCGAGTGCGATACGGTATCGTATTCGGGCGGGACGGACTTCACTGTGATGCTAACAGATTTGGATGGCTTGGATGAGGCCGCCCTAGCGATACAAAGAGTCTTAGAGGAATTGGCCGAACCATTTATGATCGTTGGCAATGAAAAATATATTACGTGCAACATCGGCATTGCGTTCCACCCCAAAGATGGCAACGATAGTGATGTGCTGTTGAATAATGCCAGTGCAGCGATGTCGCGTGCTAAAAGTGAAGGGAGTAACAAGGTACAGTTTTACTCCGACGAAATGAACTCAATAATGATGGACCGCTTATTGCTGGAATCCGATATGCGTAATGCCTTGTTGCGCGAGGAGTTTATTGTGCACTACCAGCCGCAGGTGGATATTCACACGGGCAAGGTCGTTGGTGCAGAAGCGCTGGTACGCTGGCAGCATCCTGAACAAGGTTTAATTCCTCCTTCCAGATTTATTCCTGTCGCGGAGGAATTGGGCTTGATCGTACCATTGGGCGAATGGGTATTGCGCACAGCCTGTGCGCAGGTTGTGGCGTGGCAGGCTGAAGGATTAAGTCCGGTGCGCGTCGCCGTGAATTTGTCGGCGCTCCAGTTCGCACAGGAGGACCTGGTCGAAGTGGTAGCGGGTATCCTAGAAGAAACCGGGCTCGATTCCAGATACCTCGAACTGGAGTTGACCGAAAGTCTGATCATGCAGGATATTGATGGGTGCATCGCAAAGCTCAATCGTATCAGGGCGTTGGGTATCGAGTTGTCGATCGACGATTTCGGAACTGGCTATTCTTCTCTAAGCTATCTAAAGCGTTTTCCGATTAATAAGCTCAAGATCGACCAATCCTTTATGCGCAATATTACCAGCGACCAAAATGATTCAGCAATCACTCGTACGGTGATCAATATGGCGCACGATCTGGGACTCACGGCCATTGCTGAGGGTGTCGAAACTGATGAACAACTGGCCTTTTTACATTGGCACCACTGTGATCAGATTCAGGGGTATTTATTCAGCGAGCCGGTGGCGGGCGATGATTTTGGGGTTATATTAAGGGAAGGGCGTTGTCTGAAAATGGTTTTTTTGGATGATTAAAGTATAAAAAATCACTACAGATTTTGTCTCGTAAAGGCATACAGAGACATTGACTGAGCTGATCTAAGCAATTTTATGTAAATCGTTAATTTGAGCGACGTATCATAAATTGAGTAAATTATAGGTGAAGACTGCCCCGTTACGCTGATTGATTGTTGCTCCATTCGTAGTACTTGCCTTGATATCGGGTGTAACTATGTACTTGATTATCCACGATAACCATTTCGAATATTATAAATGCGGTGGGAATACAATACCTCAAAGAGGTAGAAGGACGTGTTTATAACCGTGTGCAAGATTTTATGGCACCGCTGCACAATATTGTTGAGGTTAATCTTAACGCTTTTTCTTACGGGTTTAAAATGCATAATGATCTGCCCTCTATAAGCTAACCGATTTTACGAGTAAGCTGCACCTTAGGTATAAAGGACGTTTATTTTTAGACGACTTTGGTGGATTGTGTGAGAACTCGAAACCTATAGGTAACTGACTCTCTTATCTATACCAAGAGTGTCGGTTATTGTTAAAATCTAAAGATTAAAACTTTAAATGATATGGTTATGCGAAGGTGGAGAGGGACTTTGAAATTTATGTTATCACTTAGGTTTTTGATCGTGTCACTTTCTCTTTCCGGTGTCTTATTTACTATTGGGAATGGATATTATTCAACGTATCAATTACAAAAGAATCTTTTGATAGATGTATCACTAGAATCCAACCGAGTCTATGCGGAGAAGTTAGCCCATATGACAGAGAGTTTTTTAGAAAATGCTAAATCTCAGTTGGGCACTGGTGCTGTATTTGTCGCTCCTATGTTAGAGCGTAAAGTCATTCAACCTGCTGAATTACAATCAGGGTTAGACCAAATTAGAAATATGAGTCAAGGTTTTAATTCTGTCTCTATATTGGACCGAAATGGTGTAATTCTATCTATTTCACCAAAATCCATAGGTTTAGAAGGCAGCCGTTTAAGCGATTCTATAACCAGTAACTTTGAAGATAGCTCAGCGAAATTCATTGGTCCTATTACTGGACCCACAGGAACTTACCTCTCTTTTTTATCACACCCAATATTTAGTAAAACCGGTGAGTATATTGGTGACTTGCTGGGAACTATCTACCTTCACGAAAACCGATTTTTGGATCGTTTACTCTCACAGCATGGCTATGTGGATGGCTCTTATGTCTACGTTGTATCACCACAGAAAGACCTCATTTACCATCCATTGAAAAACCGAATAGGGGAAAAGGTAACCAATAACGAGGTTATAAATCGCGTTACAAAAGGTCAAAGTGGCTCGTTGGAAGTGGTTAATTCAAAAGGCGTTCCTATGGTCACTGGCTACGCGTATGTTAAAGAGTCAGGTTGGGGGATTGTTGCTCAAAGTCCACGAGCCACAGTCTTGAAGGAGCTAGATAGACAGCTATGGTTAGTGATGAAGCAGGCTATCCCTATGCAAATTCTTATCCTTACCTTTATTGTCGGCTCGGCTTATTTTATTGCTAGGCCCCTTCGTCAATTAGCTCAAAGTACAACAAACCGAGATAGAACGATCAAAATAAAAGCTTGGTTTTATGAAGCGTATTTACTTAAAAAAGTCATTCGGAAGGAAATCGATTTTTTGAATGATAAAGTGTCTAGGTTTGATGAAGATCGAAAAAAAGACGCTTTAACTGGTTTGATGAACCGTCGTGCAATGGATGAGCTTGTTGCAGATTTGGTTGCGCAGTTGACGCCCTTTAGTGTGATTTTCTTTGATATTGACCATTTTAAATACGTAAATGATGAGTTTGGCCATGATGTTGGCGATGACGTGCTTAAAGCTCTTACCAGAATAGTCAGTCAAAAAGTAAATGATGAGGGTGTTTTAATCCGTTCAGGTGGGGAGGAGTTTATAGTAATACTGCCGGGTAAAAAACCACAGCACGCGATAGACTTAGCCGAAGAAATACGCGCGCTTGTGGCGCAAGAAGTGATACCGCAAATTGCTAGACCCATTACTATTTCGCTTGGTGTTTCTAATTGGAATCATACAATGGAGGAAGGTGATGCATTCAAGCGCGCCGACCTTGCTATGTACGAGTCAAAAAACGCAGGACGTAACCGTGTTACAAGTCGTTTTTACTAATTGCATTTAAGCGCAAGTCAATCAGACCGAGGGGCTTCCCAGAATTTGCTAGGTGGTATAGACCCATTTTATAGCGACGAGCTCGCAGTGTTTGTTTTTTGATTAGATGGATTCGTTTTTTGTGCCTGGGAGGATTGAATTCGTTTATAAATTTCTTCTCGATGAACGCTCACATCTTTTGGTGCTTTAATGCCAATGCGTACTTGAGGGCCTTGTACACTGATTACCATGATTTCCGTATCGTCTCCGATAATGATTTTCTCGCCGGGGCGTCGAGTGACTACGAGCATGATTCCATTCCTTTATTGGTTGTAGGCGATATTGAAAATACAGTTTATGTTGTTAGTTTGTCAACAGTTTACAGTTTAAGATTTCTTAATTAGCTAGGGCTTGCTAGGAGTTTTGTGCTTGCTGGGTGGCTTAAAAGAGGGCTCTTGCTTGTTTGACAACGCCAATAATATTGACTTTTTTAGATACTTCAATCGGTCGGTAATTGGGATTTAATGGTTTTAAGTAGATTTGACCTGCGTCTATGACGAGCTTTTTAAAGGTAACTTCGTTGTTGCCTTCTGTATCGGCAACAATCAAATCACCATTTTTGGCGCTTTGATTTGGTTCAACAAGGATAAGGTATCCTTCTGGAATACTAATGCCGGAAACTGACGTCATGCTGTCGCCAACTACTGTTAGCCAAAATGCATTTCTAGATGTCTCAATAGGTGAATCTAACCATTCCGAATGATTGCTTAGATTTTTATGTGCTGGCCATGCCGCCGCTTGCAAAGCGGTAATAATAGGTCGCTGATTGTCTAATAGTGACTGCTGGGAAGGGGTGCCATTGTTATAACTGGACGGATTTTCTCTGACTTCGCACGCCGTTCCAAGTAATAACCACTCAGGGTCACAGCCAATCTCTTTAGATAGGCTTATTAATTTTCGAGGATTTTGTGTTCTGCCGTCCTCGATTTTTTGCAGCGATTGCTGTGTAATGCCAACACGTTTTGCTAACTCTGCTTGAGTTAGTCCTAGTTCTGTTCTTTTTTTCTTAACACGTTCAGCGATAGTCATTCCCTAATGATTACAACTTTATCTGTATTTGACAAACAATAAAAACTGTTATTATATACAGTAAAGGTTGTTAAGGAGGTTATATGTCAGCCATTGCAAAAGTAGTCGTAGTTGTAGGAAGTCAAACGGCACTTGCTCGAATGTTAGGTGTGAAACAAGCTCATGTTTGGAACTGGTTACATGTCCATAAGCGTTGCCCTGCCAAATATATACGGCGGAGCCTCGTTAGTAACTAAGGGGGAAGTAACTGAAAGTGAGCTTCTACAAGATCATGAAAGGATATCTTGAGTGTTAATTAAACAGATTCATTGTG
>LNFX01000375.1_pt1 | contig 9919 bp, 7 predicted proteins | sample 1500681 | NCBI WGS metagenome assembly LNFX01 (sample SAMN04254626, study PRJNA301722) | marine sediment metagenome | isolation source: antarctic beach sand mud | place: Antarctica | collected 2015 | reverse complement strand
TATTGTCTTTGTTACACATGTCTTTATTATTGGTTACTTGTTGCTTAATCCTGATCTTACATACGATCAGTGGAGTGGTTTATTTGAAGCAACATGGATGCGGATTTTTAGTTTGATGGTGCTTTTATCCATTGGTATTCATTCTTGGATTGGCTTGTGGTCAATTTCTACTGACTATATAAAAGCAACTGGTCTTCGTTTCTTCTTTCAATCTCTATGCGGCTTAACAATGTTTGTTTACGTCGTATGGGGTGTTCAGGTTCTTTGGGGGCTATAAATAATGGCAAATATTCGTACCATTTCTCTTGCACTCTACGATTTATCCTATTTTCCTACAAAGACAAACAAACCAATTCATCACCGTATTTGACGTAATTATGACCCTTTTTAAATGGTGTTCAGACACTTTGTATTAATGTGTTTATGTTATTATGCTGTCATATGAAGTGCTGAGAATCATTGTATTGAGCCTCTTTCCTATAATAAAAATAAGGCTCCTTGCTGATTGAATCGGTCAATTCAATCGTCATTGAACGACTGTCATACGTTATTTTTCAAGGTGATTTCTAAATGAAGTTAATACAATTTTCTTATAAAGCCACACTCGCTGCGGCACTGGTTATTCTTATTGGCTGTAGCTCATCACCGACGGGACGTAAGCAGTTTGCGGTGTTGCCTGACAGCCAGATGGATCAAATGGGGGTTCAGTCTTTCACAGAAATGAAGAAGGAAACGCCTGCGTCATCGAATGCTAAGTTACGTGAGCAGGTGCAATGTGTCGCGGATACTATTATTGCGGTGTTGCCGGATAAATACCGTAACCAAGATTGGGAAATCGTTTTGTTTGACGACGAACAGGTCAATGCGTTTGCCTTGCCGGGTTATAAAGTGGGTGTTTATACTGGCCTATTAAAAGTGGCTGAAAATCAATCCCAGTTGGCGGCAGTGGTTGGTCATGAGTTAGCGCATGTGATTGCGCGACACGGTAATGAGCGTGTATCTACTCAGTTGGCAACCAGCCAAGCTTTGGCGCTAGGTTATCAGCTGAGTGGTGAGGAATCGCCGGAGAAAATAGTGATTTTCCAAGCATTGGGCATTGGAGCGCAAATAGGCATTATTTTGCCTTTCAGCCGTTCTCATGAATCAGAAGCGGACTTACTTGGCTTAGAGTACATGGCGAAAGCGGGCTTTGATCCACGAGAAAGTGTTCAGCTATGGCGTAATATGAGCGAGGGTGGTAACAGTAAAACGCCTGAACTCCTGTCGACACATCCTTCTCATTCCACTCGGATTGAAGACTTACAGTCCAATATGCAACCGAATTTTGCTGTTTATAATGCTTTAGTCGCAAAGAACAAACAGTCTCAGTGTTATTGATTTTTAAATTGAATTAATATTATAGAAATACAGAGAAACAAGTAAAAATAGAATGACCATTTAAAATTGTTTCTCTGTATGTTTAAAATGGAATAGCCTTATTTTCAAAAAAAATTTTCCTGTCATACTACGATTTTTTACAACCGTCCACTATACGTAAAACCCAGAATATTTAAGATCCCTTAAAGCCGCCTCAGTAACATTTAAACACATTTATATGAAAATATTTATGATACTATCCCGCAAATTTTATAAGGTCCGTTGATAAACCCTCGGTTTTTAGCTCTTATTAAAGACAAATAAACCAATATATTGCATGTTTCGTTACTTATAACGTTTTTTTAACGAACACTGCCAGGCTCGATATTTCTAATTCATATAAAGATGAGAAAAGGATGACACTTATCAATCAGAAAAAAGCGATGCCGTTGTGGTTAGGGGTAATATTGATATGTACTTTGAATTTTGCTCATGCAGGCACACCTCTTACTGACTACTTCAAAGATACTTGGTCTACTCAGGAAGGTTTGCCACACAACAGTATCAATGCCATCGCGCAGACCTCCGACGGTTATTTATGGTTTGCTACTTGGGAAGGTGTTGCACGCTACAATGGTCGTGATTTTCGATTTTTCGAGCGTTCGACAAAAACGGGGATTCTTGACTCTGGTACGAGAACACTCATATCAGACGATAACAACGGCTTATGGATTGCCGGCGCTAGAGGTGGAATTACTTATCACCAAGATAATCAATGGCAGCCTCAACTTACAGCTCAAGGCATGGTAAATCATTTACTCAAAGACAGTTCTGGTGATACATGGGTTGCCGTTGAGGGGTTAGGCGTTTTTTTATCGACCTAAGCCAAGTGCTGTTGGAGGTTCTACTGAGGACATTTGGGTATTACAAAACCTGAGTGCCTATCGATTACTTGAAGACACTAAAGGTCGAGTTTGGGCGGCAACGGACAAAGGTTTATTTCAGCTAAATGGGCAAAATAAACAGGAAGTATTAGCACCATATGGCCTGTCAAAATTACATGTTTATTCCATTCTAGAAATGCACGATAAAAGCTTATTGGTGGCAACCGATCGAGGCGCTTACACAATAAAAGATAACCAAGCCACGTTGCTACACCCAAATCTAGCGGGTGAAGCCATTACTACCCTAATGCAAGATAGCGATAGTAATCTATGGCTAGGTACTATTAGCAAAGGTATTTTGAGATTCAGTAAAGGCCATATCGAAACCTTAAATACTCAGTCAGGCTTGCCTAATAATAGAGTATTGTCGATATTGCAAGATTTAGAAGGCAGCATCTGGATAGGTACAAATGGTGGCTTAATGCGACTGCGTAAGGCACCTTTTACGACCTGGACAAAAAAACGCAATCTAGTGGGCAATTATATTCGCAGTGTTATCGACGTGGATTCCGAGTCGGTATTGGTTGGTTCAAGCGAAGGGCTTAGCCTCATCACTAATAACGTCGCCCTTGATGCACGCCTCAATTCTGGTCGTCCAGTTTCAGTTCTTAGTTTTGCCAAACGCCGTGAAGGCGGCATTTGGGTTGGCACTTATCTTAACGGCCTAATGCTGTGGAAAGATAAGCGATTATTGCATCATCTTGATCATGACAATGGATTGCCCAGTGATGAAGTAAGAGCCATCTTAGAAGACAGTCATAATAACTTATGGATTGGCACGACAGATGGACTAGTACGACTGGATGCCTCTGGACAGCAACGGATTTTTACTCGTGATGATGGTCTGCCCGGCAATTATATTATGGCGTTAACAGAAGATGATCGAGGCCAGATTTGGGTTGGAACCGGCGTTGGCGTTGCCAAATTAACGTCGAATGGCTTTGAAATTGTCCCTATTAATAGCCAAGAAGGGGCAGAGTATGCTTTTGGCTTCTGGGTCGAACCTGGCTATGTCTGGATCGCCACAGACCGAGGCTTAGTACGATATAACCAAAAAAGCGAAGAATTAAGCTTAGTAGGTCGCCGCGCTGGACTGCCTATCGATAAGTTTTTTCAAGTCATTTACGACGGAACAAATGGCCTTTGGCTAACCAGTAATCGTGGCATATGGCGAGTCGATTACCATGCGGCTCATGCTGTCGCAGATGGACGTCAAAGTGAGATCGCGTTTGAGCATTTTTCAGAAAGTGATGGTTTAGCAAGCGCTCAAGCAAATGGTGGCTCCAACCCTGCCGCAGTGGCGATGGACAATGGCAAATTATGGTTTGCAACTGCCAAAGGCGTTGCCATGATTGATAGCTCAACTATCTCGCAAAAAAACACCGCTCTTTTGCCTCTTACCATTGAATCAATATCAGCCGATGGACGTGATGTATCTGCGAATCAAAAAAGTGTCTTACCGGCGGGTACTAATCGGGTAGTGTTCACTTATGCCGGGCTAGGATATGTTATGTCGTCGCGTATTGAATATCGAACCTGTCTTGTCGGTTTTGAAGATACTTGGGCTTCTAGAGGCAAAAACACCATCGCTGAATACACCAATTTAGCACCGGGTGAATATCAGTTTCTCGTCAGTGCTCGCTATCCATACAGTGATTGGAATACTGCCGATCGGGTTTATAAATTCACTATTTTACCCCATTTCTGGCAACGCTTAGAGGTGCAGATTGGCGTGGCATTATTGATTCTGGTCATTTTAGCTGGCAGCCTACGCTGGCGTTTCCAACAACTGCAAAAAAATGAATTAAGGCTGAAAGCCTTAGTTGAAAAACAAACGTATGATTTACGACAACAATCTGAAGATTTCCAACGTCAAGCAAATGAAGATGAATTAACAGGTCTACCAAACCGGCGCGCTTTTGATCTATGGCTAAGCGAGGGCTTTGTACAAGCCAAGCAACAACAAACCTCACTCATTTTGGTCATTATGGACATCGATCATTTTAAGAAAATCAATGATCATTATTCCCATCTTATTGGGGACCAAGCGATAAAATCTTTAGCCGCACAATTGCAACTCATCGCCAGCAATCAGGTACATGTGGCTCGTTGGGGTGGTGAAGAGTTTACGTTAGTGATTGAAGGCGTTGATGATATTGATATTGCCGCTTATTGTGACAATATTCGCCAGTCCATTGAAACATTCGACTACAGTGATATCGCTACCGACTTAAAGATGACGGTCAGTATGGGCGTGGCGTTTGTTAACAATGTAGAAAGCTATCAAGACTTACTTCGACTCGCCGACCAAGCGCTATATCGAGCCAAAGAACGAGGTCGTAATCGAATAGAAATTTGGCAGCAATAACCATCGACTAATACAAAGTATAAAGCCGAGATGTCATTTTTAATTAATGTCTCGGCTTTTTTGCTTTTTACTTAGCAAAGTGTCCCGTTATATTGGACCAGCACAGGTGCCACCGGCAAAGTTCAAAGAAATGTATTTTTTAGAAACTACTACTGTCTAAGACAATCTAGGTCTAAGACAGTCTAGCTCACCTTACCCCACTTTCAATAACCTCTTCAAATAACCACTGACGAAACGCTTGTAACTTTGATAAACCTGAACATTCTGGACGATACACGACATAATAGGCAAGTGTAGAAACAAATTTGATCTCTGGAAACAGGCGCACCAGCCGCCCAGCTGCTAAGTCGTCGTGTGCCATAACACTGCGCGCAAGAGCAATTCCGCTTCCGTCGATGGCGGCTTGAAGTACTGCGGCTGAGTTGTTGATTTGCATACCATTGCGTTTCTCTATATCTGTCACTCCCGCTTTTTTTAGCCACGCTGTCCATGATGGAAAGCCAGTCTGATAATCCATCGAACGATCATGAATCAGCATTTCGCGCGTCAGGTCTTCGGGTTTACGCAGCCGTAAATCGTCGCGCAATAATCTAGGTGAGCAAACGGGATAAACCTCTTCTTCCATTAGCTTTTCAGACATTAATCCAGGCCAGTTACCCAGTCCATAACGCACGCCAATGTCCACTTTTTGCACCGCAAAATCGACGGCTTTTAGGTTAGTATCAAGTCGCACACTAGTGTCTGGCCAAGCACTTTGAAACGTATCAATACGAGGCAATAACCACTTCGCAGCGAATGCAGGACTAACTGCCACGGTGATTATGCCGCTATTCGCCCCTTCTTTTAATCGCTCTAGCCCCAGTGTCAACCTGTCGAAGCCTGCACGAATATCCGGCAGAGCCAACTCAGCGGCTTCCGTCGGGATAAGCCGCATTTTACCGCTGGTGCCACGATGAAACAGTGGTGTTCCCAGCCATTCTTCTAGGGTGCGAACCAGTTGGCCAACCGCTGCAGGCGTAACATTAAGTTTCTCTGCCGCCGCGGAAAAGCTTTGATAGCGTGCGCTGGCTTCAAAGGCACGTAACGCATTTAAATAGATAGGTGCTTTCATACCGATAAACTTTTTCTTTCAAGACGATGAACATTATCTCGTTTGTCAGTCTCTGTAAATCAGCAAATAATAGAAAAATATCGAAAAGAGCTGAATTAATGTTCGAAATCACGCCATGTAATTTGTTGTGTTGATTTTAATCAATAGTTTTTCTTTTATCTTTTCTTCGATACCAAGCGGTTGAGACGACATAAGTATTGGGTAATTCCTAGTTTTTCTTCTTGACCCGACCTTACTCAATTTAACGGCAAGCTATTTACACTTGCTGAATAACAAACAGAGAGAACTAACTATGAGCAATCAATTTAAAGGTAAAAAATTATTAGTTGTTGGCGGCACCAGTGGCATGGGATTGGCGACGGCTAAAATAATCCTTGCCGAAGGTGGCAGCGCGGTTATCGTTGGTAATCGTATTGAAAAAGCCGAAGAAGCTCGTAAAGAGTTATCTGCTTTGGGTCAAGTTACCGTACTGACTGCAAACCTTACCAGCGAAAAGGGTTTAGCATCTTTGTTGAATACTATTGATGAGCAACATACTGACATCGACCTATTGGTCAATGCGGCGGGGGTATTTTTTCCTAAGCCGTTCCTAGAACATCAAGATGCAGATTACGATCAATACATGGCGTTGAACAAAGCGCTCTTCTTTATCACCCAGAAAGTGGCAGCCAATCTGGTTGCAAAAGGTCGTGCTGGCGCGATAGTCAACGTAGGCTCAATGTGGGGTAAACAAGCCATTGCAGCCACACCGTCTTCGGCTTATTCCATGGCAAAAGCAGGCTTGCATGCATTGACGCAACATTTGGGTATGGAATTGGCCGCTAGCAATATCCGTGTAAATGCGGTTTCTCCAGCGGTAGTTGCAACGCCAATTTACGAAGGTTTTATCCCTAAAGCAGACGTTCATGACGCACTACAGAGTTTTAATGCTTTCCATCCAATTGGTCGTATTGGTACGCCACAAGATGTGGCCGAAGTGATTAGCTTCCTATTGTCAGATAAAGCAAATTGGGTAACTGGCGCAACGTGGGATGTAGACGGCGGAGTCATGGCGGGACGCAACTAATCCCCCCTCCTCTATTTTTTAACCATAAAAAGGCCATCAGCTTACTGATGGCCTCATCAAGCTAATTTTGTACACGTTTAGCTAAGTCAGTAGTCAATCTTATATATATTGAAACAATGATTATGATGCAAGATTGGAATAGCCAGCGTGATTCACTTTTAGTTCAATTGCGCGATTATGCCAAGCAAACACCTGACGTATTGCGAAAGCTAATGACTATTGAAGACGCCACTATAAAAACCAACCAGCTAGAGCCAAAACAAAACCTCTTTTTAAGGTTGCTGGGTACATTTTCCGACAGGAAAACACCCCGTATTCATTGCAGATAAGCAAGGTTCTACCTAGTATTAAAAGACAGGCCAGTTAGGTATCACAATAATGGAGAGCACATCATCAATACAGCACGCATTGCCATCGTGGGTGGAGGTTTAAGCGGACTCTACGCCGCGTACTTACTAGAAAAAAAGGGCATTGATTATGTACTGCTGGAAGCGCGACATAGGATTGGAGGTCGTATTCAGTCTGTCGCGTCTAATGGCAGCAAGCCGTTATTGGGAATGAAAACCTCGGTCGATCGTTTTGATCTCGGTCCATCTTGGTTTTGGCCTGATTTTCAACAACAGCTGAGTCAATTAGTTGAAGAGCTCGAACTTGAGCGTTTTGCTCAATTTGAAGACGGCGACATGATGGTTGAGCGATCAGCGAATGAAGCACCGATACGTACTCGAAGCTACGTTAACTCGCCCACTTCAATGCGGTTACTCGGTGGTATGAGCGCATTGACCGACGCCCTTTATCAGCGCTTGGATCCCAAACGGGTTTTAACGGGTCATAAGGTTTGTCAACTACGAAAAACAGAGCAGGCTATTGAACTGAATATTGAATTGAATTCTGAACTGGATTTTGAAGCTAATAATCAAGACGATGGCAAAGAAACGACATGGAGTGCATCGCATGTGCTATTAGCCATGCCGCCACGTTTAGTTGAACACAACATAGAATTCATTCCTGCGTTACCGCAAGATTTGGTAAAACAATGGCGCGCAACAGCAACGTGGATGGCGCCTCATGCTAAATATTTTGCCGTATATGATACGTCATTTTGGCGTGAGCAAGGCCTTTCAGGATCAGCCAACAGCGCTCGTGGCCCACTCACTGAAATCCATGATGCTACTGCCCCCGGCGGTCATGCTGCATTATTTGGTTTCTTTGGGGTTCCGCCCCATGTGCGTCAAAGTGTGACAGTGGACGAATTGAAACGGCATTGTCGTGCGCAATTAGTTCGGCTGTTTGGCATTCAGGCAGAAACGCCAGTGGCCGATTTTTTTAAGGACTGGTCACAAGACCCATTCACCGCAACCACTATTGACGCAAAAAGTGACGGTCAACACGCAACGACACCGCCCTCTAAAGCCACGACAGGGCTTTGGCAAGATCACCTCGTTGGCATTGCCAGTGAATGGTCTCGTCAGTTTCCGGGTTATGTAGCTGGCGCCATTGAAGCTGCAAGCCTAGGCGTACAGGCACTACCAGAAGAGATAACAAAATGACTGACCGCAATGATAGCGGCTAAGTAAGCCGCTGAGCACAGCGATAGGTTTATAAATAGACTCCATATCAGAACTCCTTTTGTATACTGGAGTTAATTTAGCCGATTATGGCTAAAAATATAAAATTAGCCATTTAAGGCTAAACAAAAACCTGCCTAGTTCTAATTAATCTAATTAATCACGTCTTTTACAAGCAACGCCCTTCCAAATATTTTCTAAAATACACGGCGCCCTAGGCTTCGTCAGTCATTCAATCATTGTAAAATCGGGCTTAGATCGACACTTTAAATGGCCAATTTCGTCGATGCTCGTAGCTGGTTCTTGTGAACGGATCTTCACCGCATAAAAATGCACGGCGCACGCATCGAGTAACACAATGATGATAAGAGGTATCGTCTAAGCAAACTTGCTGACTTCTGGGCATTGAACTAATTCTCTTCCTTAAGAAAACAAAGATTAACTATAGAAAAGTTACGCAAAACAAATCAACAAAGAGCTGGAAGCCCTATTCTTATTGGCTTTTACGCATACCTGTCTTAGATGCTTTTAAATGAACGGTGTCACCTATCATTAAAACCCCGTAAAATTCCGTTTTTAGTACGTGTGTGCTGTTAAGTGCAATGATATCAATAAAAGAGACTATAGAATGACCGAACAAATTCAAGTAATCGCAACGCACAATGGCAACTTTCACGCAGACGACGTGTTTGCAGTAGCGGCACTTAAAAGCATTTTTCCATCTGTAGAATTAATACGCACACGTGACTTAGACGTGATAGCCAAAGCCGACATAGTGTTAGACGTAGGCGGCATATACGACGCCGAAAAAGACCGTTTTGATCATCACCAAAAAGGCGGCGCAGGCGCACGAGAAAACGGCATCCCGTTTTCATCATTTGGGTTAATTTGGCAAAAGTACGGCCTAGAAATATGCGCGGGTAATAAAGAAGTCGCCAACGCATTGGACAAAAATTTAGTCTCCGCCATAGACGCAATAGATTGCGGACACGTAGAAGGCGTACATACAGGCATCAGCCTGAGTCAAACCGTCTCAATGTTTAATCCTACATGGCAAGAAGAAGGCGATTTTGACGCCTGTTTTGATGAAGCCGTTGCCTTTGCATCACGCATATTAGCTCGATTCATTGCTGCGGCAAGTGGTGGCGTAAACGCCAAAACCATCGTCGCCAACGCCATAGAAAAAGCCGCAGACCCAAGAGTCATCGTGTTAGAACAATACACACCATGGAAAACCACCGTACTTAGGTTATCGCAAGACGCTTTGTTTATGGTTTACCCGTCCCAAACAGGACAATGGCGCATACAAACCGTGCCAGTCGAACTCGGCTCGTTTGAAGACCGTAAAAAATCCCCGCTCCGTGGGCAGGATTGTCTGATAAAGAACTACAAGATGTAACACGGCTTAGAGGATGCCATGTTCTGTCATAACGGCTTGTTTATCGCAGGCTGTGCATCGTTTGAAAATACAATGGAAATTGGCAAAAATGGCGTTGGATTATTAGA
>LNFX01000319.1_pt1 | contig 9921 bp, 10 predicted proteins | sample 1500681 | NCBI WGS metagenome assembly LNFX01 (sample SAMN04254626, study PRJNA301722) | marine sediment metagenome | isolation source: antarctic beach sand mud | place: Antarctica | collected 2015 | reverse complement strand
GAGCCAGGCACACTGGTTTACGTCGATTCACCAGGAGTCCATTGACTCCCTTCATGCCAGCACTTTTGCAGTGTGCCAAGCAATGATGGATCAACAAACACCGCTGTGGTTGTCGCCGCATTTTGCGACACCAAACATCAAACACAATCTGCATTTTCATACTGGCGTGCCTATCGTTGAAGAAAGCCAACAATCGCTCTTTGCCTTAATAAGTCCAGCTGAAATCGATTCTGTTGAGCGATTCCCTCATGTCTTTTTTCAAGGAACAGACGAGTACCCAGAAACGGGCTGCACTGTCATCGTTCAAGTGCATAGCGTGAAAGATGATATTTCAGAAGGCGTTAATTTGCGTCTCACCGGACCCGGCATCGAGACGGCGCAACTGGTTTCCATCAGTGACCTTTCACCGCCACTGTTGAACTACTTGTCGAATCAAACAGGAGAACGCAATGCGTCTTTCCCACTCGGTTTAGATTTTATCTTTATCGACAAAAACCAACTCGTTTGCCTACCCCGAACCACTCAAGTGGAGGTGCTTTAAATGTACGTGGCCGTAAAGGGCGGAGAAACCGCCATCAACAACGCGCACAAATTGCTCGATAAAAATCGTCGCGGTGATGTGCAAATTCCTGAAATGTCCGTGGCACAAATCAGTGAACAGCTCCCTCTGGCTGTCGCTCGGGTAATGACCGAAGGGTCTATTTATGATCCACAACTGGCGGCATTGGCCATCAAACAATCTGCTGGGGATTTAGTCGAAGCCATCTTCTTATTACGCGCTTATCGCACCACGCTAAGTCGTTTTTATTGCAGTGAAGCGATTGATACTACACAGATGCACATAGAGCGCCGAATCTCGGCGACTTTTAAAGATTTACCTGGCGGCCAACTTTTAGGATCAACCTTCGATTACACCCATAGACTGCTGGATTTCACCTTATTGGCCGATGGTAGAACCCCTGCAGAGTTAGAAAATATCACGTCCACTAATACTGAAGATGAACCTGAAGCCATGACTCGTGTCTTGCAAATGCTCGAACGGGAAAAGCTTATCGTAGAAGAAGTGGATGAAAACATTACGCCTGCCGATATAACGCAAGATCCGCCGTCTTACCCTTGTGATCGCAGTGCACGCTTGCAATCTCTTGTGCGTGGCGACGAAGGTTTTTTACTCGCACTGGGCTATTCTACTCAACGGGGTTACGGTCGCAATCACCCGTTTGCAGGAGAGATTCGAACAGGCGAAGTAGACGTCTTTATCACCCCAGATGAACTCGGTTTCAGCGTCGATATTGGCAGTATTCAAGTGACCGAATGCGAAATGATCAACGGCTTTAGCAAGCTAGAAGACGATGATATTAAATTCACTCGAGGCTATGGACTGGCGTTTGGCCAAAATGAACGAAAAACCCTGTCTATGGCATTAATTGACCGCGCACTACAGGCGGAAAAGTACGACGAAGAACGCGTGTCCCCTGCTCAACAAGAAGAATTCATCTTATCCCATTGTGACAACGTAGAAGCGTCGGGGTTTGTTTCCCATCTAAAACTCCCCCATTACGTGGATTTCCAATCTGAGTTGGAGCTGTTGCGTCGCTTACGAAAAGAACAGGCGAACAAAGAAACAGCCAATACCGAAAAAGGAGAACAAGCATGAGCCTATCTTCCACAAACAGCGTCAATCCTGTCATTAATGACGTCACGCTTGACCCCATAAAAGACGGCTACAACTTCGCTTATCTTGACGAGCAAACCAAACGCATGATTCGCCGTGCGTTACTTAAAGCCGTGGCGATTCCCGGTTACCAAGTCCCTTTTGGTGGGCGTGAAATGCCCATGCCTTATGGCTGGGGAACCGGCGGCATTCAGCTTACCGCCGCGGTAATTGGTGAAAGTGACGTTCTAAAAGTAATCGATCAGGGCGCAGATGACACCACCAACGCCGTCAGTATTCGAGCCTTCTTTAAGGAACTTACTGGTGTAGAAACCACCGAAAAAACCGTAGACGCCAGTTTAATTCAAACCCGTCACCGTATTCCTGAAACACCATTAAGTGCTGATCAGATTTTGATTTATCAAGTACCGATTCCAGAACCACTGCGCTTTATCGAACCGAGCGAAGTGGAAACACGCAAAATGCACGCGTTAGAAGACTACGGTGTGATGCACGTAAAACTCTATGAAGACATCGCCCATTTCGGTCATATCGCCACCACATACGCTTATCCTGTGCGAGTGAACGACAGATACATTATGGATCCGTCGCCTATACCCAAATTCGATAACCCAAAAATGCATCAAATGCCGGCATTACAACTGTTTGGCGCGGGACGAGAAAAACGTATTTACGCGGTTCCACCTTACACAAAAGTCGAAAGTTTGGACTTTGAAGATCATCCTTTTGAGATTCAAACCTGGGAAGAAAGCTGCGCCATTTGTGGTTCTCAGAATAGCTTCTTAGACGAAGTTATTATTGATGATCAAGGCTCTCGCAGCTACTTATGCTCGGACACCGATTACTGCCGACAGCAGGTCGATAAGAACGAAGCGCACGCCACACAAACTGGAGAGAAAAATCATGACTGACACTCTCATGCCGACTAAACCAATACCGAATAAATCAACCATCAATGAAGCAATGATGAATGAACCACTTCTAAAAGTGAACAAACTGACTAAGTTATACGCACCGGGCAAAGGTTGCGAAGACATCAGTTTTGATCTTTATCCCGGAGAAGTCTTGGGCATTGTCGGGGAATCGGGTTCAGGAAAATCCACCTTGTTGACCAGTTTATCTGCTCGCCTAGCGCCAAACGCAGGGGAGATTCTTTATCTTAATCGTGACAATAACTGGCTTAATCTTTATCAGCTTTCAGAAACAGAACGTCGTTATTTATTGAGAACCGAATGGGGCGTGGTGCACCAACACGCTCGTGATGGTTTGCGCATGGGGGTTTCTGCTGGTGCCAATATCGGCGAGCGTTTAATGGCCGTTGGCGAACGTCATTACGGCAAGATTCGCGATAAAGGTTTGCAGTGGATGGAAGATGTGGAATTGGACGTCAGCCGTATCGATGATAAACCGTCTACCTATTCTGGCGGTATGCAGCAACGCCTACAGATTGCCCGCAATCTGGTGACTCACCCAAGAGTCGTATTTATGGACGAACCCACTGGCGGACTTGACGTGTCGGTTCAAGCGCGCTTATTGGATTTACTGCGTACCTTGGTAACCGAAATGAACCTTGCCGTGGTGATCGTCACTCATGATCTTGCCGTAGCTCGGTTGTTGGCTCAGCGCTTAATTGTCATGCGTCACGGAAGAATTGTCGAAACAGGTTTAACCGACCAAGTGCTCGACGACCCACAGCACGCCTACACCCAGCTATTAGTGTCATCGGTGCTGACCCCTTAACCAATAGCGCCTTTATCCAAACCGTTAATCCATTTTCATAAGGCTATTTAGCGATGACAAGTGCCAACATGAGTACCACCAGCACAACCACTATGATTCAAGTGGAACAGCTCAGTAAAACCTTCACTCTGCACAATCAGGGCGGCATACAGCTGCCCATTTTAAACAACGTCGATCTGCAGATTTCTGCGGGACAATGCACCGTATTACATGGCGAAAGTGGTTCAGGAAAAAGCACCCTTCTGCGTACTTTATACGCAAATTACTTACCAAGTTCAGGAGCAATTAATGTTCGTCATCAAGGCGAAATGCTGGATTTAGCCACGGCGACTAGCATGAACTATTAGACGTAAGACGGCACACCATTGGTTACGTCAGCCAATTTTTAAGAGTCATTCCAAGGGTTTCCACACTCGATGTGGTCAAGCAACCACTGAAAGAACGTGGCGTGGCCGACGACGAAGCCGAAGCCAGAGCAACGCTTTTGTTGCAACAGCTTAATATTCCAGAGCGTTTATGGTCGTTAGCGCCTAGTACTTTTTCGGGGGGCGAACAACAGCGAGTAAACATCGCTCGTGGCTTTATTCAAGATTATCCAATTTTATTATTGGATGAACCAACCGCGTCTTTGGATCAAAAAAATTCAGAAGTGGTCGTACAATTGATCAAAAACGCACTGGCTAAAAATATCGCCGTGGTCGGTATTTTCCATGATAGCCAAGTGCGTAATGCCGTCGCTGATCATGTATTTTCCGTGAACGAAAACAGCCTTCACACCACTCAGACTAACGACCAGCCAGTCGCCCTAAACCACTAATTTTGGAGAAGTAATCATGATTTTAACCAATGCACAAATTGTCTTAGCCAATGAAGTCATTAAAGGCACAGTAGTGATTAACGAGGGCGTTATCACACACATTGACCATGGCAACGTGTCTTTGCCTGCCGCCATTGATTGCCACAATGGTTACCTGACCGCTGGTATGGTCGAATTGCACACAGACAACATGGAGAAACATTTCACACCGAGACCAGGGGTAAGTTGGCCTGCGATTCAAGCGTTTAAAGTCCATGATGCTCAAATGATCAGCGCAGGAATCACCTCGGTATTCGATGCGGTTTCAGTGGGCGATGTTATCGAAGGCAGCGAACGATTAAACAATCTAAGCCGCATGGTCGATGCGCTTAATGAATCCCGTGAGCGTGGTTTAACCCGTGCCGATCACTTTTTACATTTACGCTGTGAAGTCAGCCATAAAGACACATTAAACAATTTTCAAGCACTGTTGAAACAAACCCCCGTACAACTTGTGTCTGTCATGGATCATTCTCCCGGCCAACGTCAATTCGCTAAAATGGAAAAATATCGCGAATACTACCAAGGTAAATACAAGCTATCGGATGCCGAAATGGACGCGTTTATTACTCGTCAAGTTGATGCTAGCCAACGTTACAGCGCGACGTTTAGAGAAAGTATTTGTGCGACCTGTCACGAATTAAATATTCCCCTCGCCAGCCACGACGACGCCACTTTAGAGCACGTGGAAGAATCTGATCATTTCAAAATGGTGATTGCAGAATTCCCGACCACGGCTGAGGCCGCAAAAGCCGCTCACAGTAAGGGAATGAGTGTCTTAATGGGCGCGCCAAATGTGGTTCGTGGCGGCTCTCACTCAGGCAACATTGCGGCTCATGAACTGGCAAGCGCGGGTGTATTGGACATTTTATCCAGTGATTATTACCCTGCGAGCCTATTAGAGTCCGCGTTTTCAATCGCTCAGTTAGACAACAATGATTACGATGTGCCTAAAGCCATGAATTTGGTCAGCCTAAACCCTGCAAAAGCCGCAGGTTTAAACGACAGAGGTCAAATTGCTGTCGGCCAAAAAGCTGACTTGATTTGGAGTACCTTGAAAGAGGACCATGTCCACATTGAGCAAGTATGGAAAAACGGCCAGCGGGCCTTTTAATCATTGACGAATAAAGCGTCTAATGAAAAAAAGTAATGAGAAATAAACAGGACAACTATGAGTAAGGTTATTTATCTCATCGGCGCTTCGGGCAGCGGCAAAGACTCTGTTTTAGCCGGCGTACGCCAATGGCTAAATACTGAAGTACTTAGACCGTCGCCCAACCTAATGATTGCCAATCGCTACATTTGTCGCGATTGGCAATCTGGTAACGAAAATCACATACAATTGAGCGAAGCGGAATTCCAACGACGTCAGCAACTGGGTTTCTTTTCCCTAGATTGGCAAGCCAACGGACTGCGCTACGGCATTGGCAAGGAAATCGACCTCTGGCTAGAAAAAGGCCAGAACGTCCTCGTCAACGGGTCAAGAGAATACCTACCCGCCGCCATGGCGATTTATGGCAAAGATTTAGTGCCTGTATTGATCAAGGTGGAGACAGACATACTGCGCCAACGATTAATTAACCGAGGCCGTGAATCGCTACCCGATATCGAGGCGCGACTTACTCGAACGCAACAGCAATTCGCCTCTTCCAAAACAAAAGGACCGCTTGATCAGTGTCATGTCATAAACAATAACACCAACATTGATGACGCCGTTCTTCAGCTTATTAGTTACATTCATTCACTACCTACCCGTTCGTAAAAAAGTGAATACATGACGAATAAAAGAGAAAAAATTATGTTGAATATTCGAATTCTTGGCTCAGGTAACGCTGGTCAAGTTCCGGTTTGGGGCTGTGATTGCGAGGCATGTGAACGAGCAAAACAAGATGACACGTTTCGCCGAGGACCTTGCAGTCTTGAAATTCGCACCGAGCTTGGCGTGACTCTGATTGACGCGGGCATTCCTAACTTGGCGGAACGATACGAATTTGATGAGATTCAACGAATTGTCCTGACTCACTTTCACATGGATCACGTTCAAGGCTTGTTTCATTTGCGTTGGTCTGAACGACCAGAGAAAATTCCGGTGTTTCGACCGGACGATCAAAAAGGCACAGACGACCTTTATAAACACGCTGGCGTGCTCGATTTTCAGCCGGCGTTTATACCATTCGAAACGATTCAATTTGATGATTTTTCGATTACGCCCTTGCCATTACTGCATTCTAAAATCACCTTAGGCTATGTCATTGAGAAGAACGGTTTTACCCTAGCGTATCTCACTGACACCGTCGGTCTACCTGAAACAACACAGGTATTCTTAGCCAACAAAACGCTGGATTACCTGATACTCGATTGTTCAGAACCGCCAACGTCAACGGCGCCTAGAAATCATAACGACATCAATCTTGCTCTCTTGGCCTATCACACCCTGCAGCCGAAAATCATGATGCTCACACACATCAGCCATCGCTTAGATTGCTGGCTGATGGAGCATGGAGACAGTTTGCCTGACAATATGCTCATTGCGAAAGATGGCATGACGGTAATATAAAAAATGCCCACGCTCTTTCTCTATTTCTAGTAAAAAACGTGGGCATTGTATTTAGTCGTACTTGATCAAGTTATTTCACTTAGTGAAACAAGCGCGCTTCAAATAATGAAGAATTTTTAACGCGATTCAAACTTTTTGCTCCTGCTAGTACGGCAAGATCTAACACAGGCTCAAGCAACACAACACTCATATAAGCAAGGCCAAACGTCGCTACCGACGCCATATTTTCAGCACCAAAACCTTGTCCGTAAAACGCCCAAAACGCGACCCAAGCAACGATGCCACCTTGATACGTTAAAGACAGTTTCAATGCCTGTTTATAAGAAATATCCACGTAAGCCGTATTGTTCGAAATGATACGACGCGCGACAACAGACATAGCAAACAGAGGCAATAATAAGGTTGTGACGTTCATGCCATATTGTGGAAGGTCGATCGGGGCAAAAAATAGACCTTGCATCAATAATCCAGATAACAAACCGATCGACGCCGCTGCAGGACCAAACATGAGAAATAATGTTGAGCCAAGGATAAAGTGAACTTCAGATACCCCTACCGCGTGGTGTGGCATAACTTGAAAGAAAATAAAGACGAATACTGTGGTTAATGCGCTGCGTCCGATTAAAGACATCAGTCCATTTTTTTTAATCATGTCGATAGACGCTTTTGCAGAAAATCCAAAAGCAGCTAGCGCCGTAGCGTAACTCAAAACAATTTTTGCGCCGTCAACAACGCCTGGTTCAATATGCACGATGTGCCTCCAAAATATGCGTCATACTCACCCGTATGATTCAAATTAACGGACCCTCACTTAGCACAATGTACTAAGCAAAAAATCCTAATCAATGAAGGCCGGTCTCCGGACTCATAAGTGTTTGGCTACTCTGTATTTTCCTAAAATCCTCATCCCTTCCCATCCAAAAAGGACAGTGGGAGTGAGTAAAAAAACACATCACTTACTTACCGTTGCGGGGGCAGTACAGGGTTTGCTTAACACGCACCTGTTTCCCGTTTCACCAGTAAAACTGGCACCTTCACAAGAACTGATAAACGCCGTTAATAACGCATTATCAGAAAGTGGAAGCGTACGGTTTAAAGCGAATTTAAGCAACCAAAGCGAGAAAAATAAGGGCTGGGGGGATAAACGTTTTTCATTCAAAAAAAAGCGAGTAACCCTAGTCACTCGCTTCTTATATAGTGATGTTTTTTAAGCAGCACTGGATCAAAATGTTATCTGGTACTTTTATTTAAAGCTTTTCGTTAAAAATTTATTTAAAAATACGTTCAGACCAAACCGTTAAACCTGCCGCCACACTGCCAAAGTGGTCACCATCCAATACAGGAATATCTCCAATACGTTGTTGAATCGCGTCACGAATAACAGGAGACTTGGCCGAACCACCGGTCATATAAATCAAATCTGGTTTTTCACCAGCTTGCTCTATCGCTGCAGACATCAAGTTCAACATTTTTTCGAGTGGTGAAGTAATCGATTTAGCCAATTCGTCGCGAGTAATCGTAGCCTCTAGCGCGGCTTCAATGTAATCCAATGAAGCAAGGTAGCTCTGAGAGTCAGATAAGGCAATTTTGGCTTCTTCTGCACTGCGTACAATATGGTAGTTGTGCTTCTCTTCTCGCATTCGCAGGAAACGCTCGATTAATTTGGGTTCTGACGCATCCAACCGCATTTGATGTATTTGATTCTTAGTTTCCATGCTATTGAAGGTCGCAATGGCCGATACATCGTTTGTTGTAATGGCATTCCAATACATTTGCGTTGGCATTGGTAAGCCAGTTTTTAGCAGAGAATTCATCCCAAACAGCGGCATTAAATGTTTGCCTGCAATTTGTATGTCCAAATCATTACCGCCGATTCGTTCACCAGTATGAGACAAAAAGTCACTGCGTCTGTCTTCTTTTTGAACGTAATCAGGTCCCATACGAACCATGGCACAGTCAGTGGTACCACCGCCGATGTCCACAACCAGTACCGTTTTGTTTTCGGTCATGGCCACTTCAAAGTCTAAACCCGCTGCAATTGGTTCATATAGAAATTCGATTTCTTTAAAACCTGCTCGCTTGCCCGCTGTGGTTAGAATCTCTAATGCTTGACGATTACTCACCTCAGCATCAATGCCTTGAAAGTTTACCGGTCGACCAATCACGGTATGAGTAATGTCTGCACCTAAGCTTCTTTCAGCGCGTTGTTTGATGTTTTGCATCATCACGGTAACAACGTCCTCAAAGAAATGGATGTGCTCTGCGCGCAGTCCTGCACCACCTAAAAAGGATTTAGGTGATTTTACAAAATACCCTTCTTCGGGCCATTGAAAATATTCATCAAACGCAGCACGACCAAAAAATAGGGTTTGATCGTCATCAGCAATGTCTTCTTCGTAACGAGCACGTTTAGCACGCGTTAAGGCATTTTGACGCAGCTCTGCAAAGGTTTGTCGTGACTGAAAACCTTGAATGTTTCTGCCAACGGCTTCAGTAATTAAATCACGATCTAAAGCGTACAGCGTGGAAGGTAAAAAAGTATGATCTCCTTCTAAAGCGACCAAACGCACAGACGAGTCCTGCACAATGCCTAATGCACAATTCGATGTTCCATAATCAAATCCACAAATCATTTATTTCTTACCTATCATCGCTAATAAAAGGGGCGCGGACGATAACAGAAAGACCTAAAAGTATCAAAACTAACCGTATGGACGTTATTAAAAACACGGTATATGACTCAAAGGTCATTCGCTTAATGTCTCTATTTCAGCAAACAAATATTAGACCAATGGTGAGACACCGATCACCGCTTCATGTAGATAAAAAACGATCGTAAACCAAGAGATCATCGCAAAAACAAACGCAAGTAAATTAGATGGAACACTGGACTCGTCCGAAGTTACATACACAACACCCGCTTTTCTATCACGACGGCGATAGACGGCAAAACTAACAATCGACCACACTAAGAAACTTCCGAATATCATCACATCAGCCACAGTACCGTTACTGATTAGATGAGCAAACGCCCAAATTTTTATTCCAATCAACAATGGGTAGCCCATTTTCTGTTTCATCGAGGTGTTCGGT
>LNFX01000015.1_pt1 | contig 9951 bp, 4 predicted proteins | sample 1500681 | NCBI WGS metagenome assembly LNFX01 (sample SAMN04254626, study PRJNA301722) | marine sediment metagenome | isolation source: antarctic beach sand mud | place: Antarctica | collected 2015 | reverse complement strand
ATGGCTAGACAATGGCAATTTAAAAACCGAAACCGCTGTATTACAAGCGATTCGCTATGATGAAGAAACTCAGCAAAAAGTATTCTTCAACTCCATTGTCGCTGTTTACTCTGGCTGGGATGATTCTCGTAATGTCGGTAAAAAAGCGGTTGCTACCGCAGATGGTGAACCAATGGACGATGCCGTGATGAACGCACTGATCAAAGAAATGAGTGACAATTGCGTCAACTTTAAGTGGCAAGAAGACGATGTACTTTGGATCAACAACCATGCTGTACTCCATGCGCGCCAACCATTTGAAGGCGAACGTAAAATCCTAGCCTCCATTTCGTTTAAAGAATCATAGAAGACGAAAACGCTTTCAAGAAAATAACTTGAATAGAAAAAACTATAAAGCAGAGTCGATTAAATCGCACTCTGCTTTTTTACATCTCAACTACATTCCTATCACCCACAATCAATAACCAATCATTGGAAGTTGATAGCCGACTAGGCTTTCGGTGTAGACGCTAACAACGCTGTGAGTAAGTTCCAGAAGTCTGCCACAGAATCAATTTCCATTCGCTCTGTCGGAGAATGCGCACCGCGAATGTTTGGCCCAAACGACACCATTTCCATGCCCGCGTATTTCGCACCAATAACACCGCACTCTAAACCTGCGTGAATCACTTTTACATTCGCCTCCTGACCCGTTACCGCTTTATGCACTTCAAGGAAATGCTTCAACAAACCCGCTTTTGGATCAGGACGCCAACCTGGGTATCCATTTTCTAACATCACTTCCGCTTGAATCAATGAAAACGCCGCTTTCGCGCCACAAGCAAGATGCTCCACCGCGGAGTCAACCAGTGAACGAACCAACAAACAGGCATCAAACGCCTTTTCGCCTTCATTGGAATTACACAGGTTAATCACGCCAAGATTACACGATGTCTCTGTCACGCCTTCCAACTCTGCACTCATACGATGCACACCATGAGGTGCGCAATAAATCGCACTCAACAAATCGTTTTTAGCACTCGCTTCAAGCTCACAATCCAATTCAGCTGGCACCAGACTCACCGTCAAATTAGCTTCAGTACTGATAAATTCTGCCTGCGTTGCTTTTTCAAACTCAGAAATAAAAGCCAATAAAACCGCTTCGTTTTTTGAATCGACATTAATTGTTGCATTAGCATCACGAGAAATAGCATTACGTAGAGTGCCGCCAGAAAATGCACTCAAGCCAAACTCACATTGTTCATTAAGTAGGTTCAATAATCGGATAATTAATACATTCGCGCTAGCACGACCTTTATGAATATCCAATCCAGAATGACCACCACGCAAACCCGACACCGCAATCTTAAATGCCTTTTTGTCATCTCCCGCAGGCACAGCCAGATAGCCTTTTTTGATATTAATATCCACACCACCCGCACAACCAATGTAAACATCACCGCGGTCTTCGGAGTCCAAATTAAGCATTATCTTGCCCTTTAGAATCCCTTCTTCTAACTGTAACGCACCGCGTAAACTTGTCTCTTCTTCAATGGTAAAAAGCGCCTCAATCGGCCCATGCGCTAAATCCGTCGACTCTAACACCGCCAACGCGGCCGCCACACCAATACCATTATCCGCCCCCAGCGTTGTGCCTGTCGCATGCACCCATCCGTCAATAACCTGAGTCACGATTGGGTCTTTAGTAAAATCATGAACGACATCTGCGTCTTTCTGCGCCACCATATCCAAATGGCCTTGAAGAACCACCGTCGCCCTATCTTCCATCCCTTTAGACGCTGCCTTACGGATCAACAAATTCCCCACCGGATCAACGTATGTTTCTAAACCCAATCTAGACGCCCATTGAATCAACAAATCTCGCAATTCCGCCTCATAATAAGAAGGACGTGGCGTATTACATAATGTCTGAAAGTGACGCCAAATAGCATTTGGCTGTAACGTCGTTAGAATTTCATTCATGGAACTTCCTATAGAAAAATGGTTTAGCGTAGAGGCCTCAAAAAATCAAGCCTGAGCAAAGAAAAGCTTTCTAAAGCAATGACATCAAGAGTAAAGAAGAGACCGAACAGAGGCAATCGAAATAAAGACTAGACCTCAAACAGAGGCAATCGAAATAAAGACTAGACCTCATAGAGAAAACGTATACAGAAAGGGGTTTGTGAATGGTATCGACAAGCGTCGACTTGTAGCGTCCTTCCCACAAAGTACCTGTGCGTGAATAAGTATGATTAAAATACTGAACGTAACGACGGCCAATCGATTGTATCATTCGGCTAACAGACTTTTCTGTTGAGGGAGTCGCCAGAATATGGACATGATTTGTCATAAGAACAAAAGCATGAATCGACACACCATATTGTGCAGCCGCTTCACGCATGAAATACAGGTATGCCTTATAGCCAGAAACATCACGAAAACACGCATCACAATTATTTCAACGTTGAATAATATGTAATGGGCAATCGGGCAGATACAGTCGCGGTCGTCGAGCCATCGTTTCGTCCTTGAAAAACGTGAAACCTGTATCTTAATAAAATTTATTAGCAATGCGCACATACTAGTAACACTCGGAGTTATCTCCAGAGAATCAACGATACTGACCCCTTGAATCTCTGACCACTTGAATCTACAAGAAAAAGCCAATCACTTGGATTGATTAGTGTTGAAAGGTGTAGACTATAAAATAATTTTGTTCTGCCTAGATGACAAAAACTACAAAACAGCGACCTAACCGACTACTGGAGTGTATACATAATTATCTAATGAGTCGTACTCTTCCTCTGTCATAAGGTTCAATTGACGTACTTTTCGACCGTATTTTAGGTATTTATAGACAAAATATTTAGCTACCTTATCTTCATGTGTCGAAAGCACAATTTGTCGATCAGGAAATTCATTACGCAATAGCTCAACTAACGAAGACATATTGATATCGTCCATGGTTTGCACTGGGTCATCAATCAGAATTGGGGAGAATCCCTTGGCGTAAATCTTGTTTAAAGCCAATGTTAGCGAAATTACCACCGCTGAGATTTGCCCTGAACTCATTGTATTCAGTACATCATGATCGCGTTTATAATTGGATACCAACCGGACGTTCTTGAGTTCATCTCCGCCGGTGGGGTCTTTAAGGAAAACCCCTTGCCCAATTCCGGATTGATGTGATTGTAAGATCTTCCCCGAGTAGATGTAGAACGGAATCTCGATATCGCCAATCAACTGTTTTTTGTACTGACGAATTTTTTTAAGTACCTTGACTGAAATTTTGACCAGTTCCTGCTCCAACTCCCCCAGCCTTCTAGCGTTATCCGAATGCATTGCAATATCTTTTAACACCATTTGAAACGAAGAGTGAAAACAAGATGCTAGATATTTTCTCTTTTGATCGATGCTTTCCTCAGTCAGCGAAAAAAGTATGTCATTACGATTACCGAAGTACTCTCTAAACATCCTATCAAAGGCACCGCCTTCGTTTGCAACTTGGTATTCGGGTGAAGTGGGTGGGGTATTATAAAATATTCGCCGCATTACCTCCTCAAGGCTTGATGAGAGTTTTTCAGCATCAAGATGATGAGATAATGTCGGAAACATTAAGTCTTCAATACTGAATGGGCAATTGTTTAGCCAAACGTGGAATTTATTTAAACGTTCTCTGTTGATTTTAGCTTTTTTCAACGAAACAATTAAGTCATATGGAAGAGTCTGATTATTCGTTCGAAATTCTATAATCTGAGCGATTACGGGTTCAATAAAACGAGTTCGTATACTTTCTGTCAGTGCTAGAATTGATTTATCTTGGTCAGATAACAACTTTGAAAAATCGCTGACCCGAATAGATGCTGCAATCTCAAGTTCATCATGGTTTTCATGAGGTTTACCACAAAACGGACACCTAGACTCTTCAGTTAACGAAGTTAGCGCATCACTCAATTCAGCATGTTGTGCAACGATTTTTCCGTAGATCGTTTTAAAGCCCGAACTAGTCCTACTAAGCGTCTGTAATGTATTTTGATCTGTTTGAAACTGCTGAAAGTCATGTCGTCCTAATAGGTCAAAAATATCGGATAAATTAGCTGGAATGATGCCCTTCAAAAGAGAAGTTTGACTTCTTTCAAACAACTGATCTATCGATTTTTTTTCGTCTATAACAGAGATATAATCTAAAGAGTTATAAAAGCAAATATAATCTGAGATGAGTTCGGGTGAACGGTAAGCTATTGAATAAGGGAGTGAATTAATATAGAAATCACGATTCCTTACAAACTCCATCATCAGATCAAGCTCTCCAGAAAAAGATGAGAATTTAGATTGGTTGAATGCTTCAAACTCCGGTAAATCCCATTCCGGAGATTTCGAATTATCTATTAGCCAAGGAAGAAGATATCGATGCTGTACATCGCCGAATTTAGTGGCATGAATAGTGCTGTCAATACTATGACTATTTCTTAATAGCTCAGCCTTTTGAAGTTGCTTTGTGCGCTGGGAAGCAAGACACTTTTCAGTATTCTTCAGACGTGAATATTTGGCTTCTGCGGCTGCGGTATCGCCAAAAAGCTGAGATATTTGAGTCGCCCGCGCGGTTTCACTATTGGACTTTAAAAATGAAGCGGCTTCCTCTTGTTGGATATAATGGAATAGGTGAAAGTCTCTAATGAAATTATTATTTTCAAGAATGTTGTCAATTTCCTTTTGCCTTGCTGGCATCCAACCCGTTTCGTCTTTGATAAAAACATCCCAAAGCTCGGAGAAACGAGATATCTTTTGTGCACCAGCAGGAATTGGAGACTTAAGTTTTCGCCTGAAAGATAATTGGTCTTTTTGTGAACGTGATAGCACTATATCAATTATGACATCTGATTGAGGATCGTATGCTACAACAACATCATTAGGAGTCTGGCGGCCATCGGTACTAATTAAGCGTTTAAGTGTGCCGGTAAGAGCCAACTCAATGGCATCGAACACTGAAGTTTTCCCATATCCATTAGGGCCGTCAAGGAGCATAAGGTCACTCTCATTAAAATTGACTATATAAGTACCTCTCCCGAATACTTTGAAATTAGTAAATTCTATGCTCAATAGTTTCAGCATTAGATTGCCCTCTTCAGAAACTCAGACATTATTTGCTCATCATTTAGGCCTTCTGCAACACCTATTGAAAACTCATATAGCTCTAGCTCACTTTGAGATAGATCTTCAACTAGAGATGAGTCCAAATTAGATAACCTTTTTGGATCATGTAGATATGTTACAAACGGGACTTTTATAAATATCTTAAGCAGAAGGGAGTAGTAATTATTGAGCTCATCGGATTTATCTTTAAAACTTTGAAAAAATCTACCATTACCTTCACCAATCAGTTCATTAAGTTGTACGACGGTCAAATCACTATTTTTACCTTGCAAGTCCGTAAGTTCAGCCGAGCTATAGGAAATTACATTTTTTTTGAAATTATACCGATCCTCTTCCAGTTTAAATACTTGCTTGTTGGTAATTGCATTAGAAGGCCAGCAGATTATCATCGTGCAATTTTTAGAAAAAACTCTGTCCACTAAAGGATTTTCCCGAACCTTCAGATGCAAGATATCTGACCATTCAGAAAGCAAATCGTCAGCATGCTGGTTTGTAGAATTTTGAAATTCTACGACTAGATAATACTCGGCTTTGTTTTTAGCAGTCTGAGGTTTGAAAAGCCTTGTTATCAAATCGTCGTAGCTGTGTTCGAAATGCACAGCTTCGTATCCATTATTCAAAAAAACCTTGTCAATCAGATTAATCAGCATTTAATTCATCCTTGGCTTGCTGAATGGGAATCAGCAGAAGATTATTAAAATAATCGTCGCGGCGCTCTGCCTCTGCCTCGTTGGCCGACGGTGGTGCGGTAGTATGCGTGGAAGCTTGATCAGACAGTGACATTCTCTGCGGTCCGTCATAGATCATATGGTTGATTTCATATAGATCCTCGACGATGCGAGTATTTGCCCTAAGCTTTTTAGCAATGCTAGTTGGCGACCGATCATTTATAGTCGTTGGTAAGTAGTAATTTTCAGGATTAGTCAGGGATCGATACACTAACTTAGTATTAACTGCATCATTATCACAATGAGCGAAATTTATATCATTAAAAATCCTTAGCAATACATCTGTGACACCATTTTCATTGACAGCTAAAGCTTGCTGGATATTTGTAAACGAATCGAACTTTACGGATGGAGAAAAGTTTTTGTAATAACTAAAAAGTTTTCCTGAACCAGAGTTCAACAATAAATGCTTAATTTGAGTAAGATTACACACGAATCCTTCCAGATTATCAGGTGGCGAATAGTAATCAGGGTTATTCATAAATTCATCAAAGAGACAAATAAAACGCTCTTTGAATTCAGCAGCTAAATACTGGCTACTTACATCTTCATAGTCAGCATCTAAAATCGCAACAATATCAGGTATGTCTATACGTAAAAGTTCAGATGCTTGCTTTTGTAAGTGTCGTTTCGTCACATAAACATCCACCATTTCAAGAAGGTAGTGGAAGCCGCTGTCAATTTGCTTTGTAGTATTCACTCCTCCTCTTATGGCTAGAATATCTTGAAGCTTGGATTTCATCAGGGGATTAATATAATCAATGCTGCAGCATGTTTCACCGTTATACATGCAGCACTGTATTCTGGACGTTGCCAGTAACGGGTCTGCCACGATTGCTTTAAGCGCATCATAAACTTGAACTACAGTGAAGTTATCAAAAGCCTGTTTAATAATTTTGGCTGTCTTACTTCTACCAGGCGTAACATTGACAGCCTTGAAAATCGTGCTCGACGTAGGCGCAGCATCATGTTCACTTATAAGCCCCCTGATAAAATCTTCAATGGCTTGTTGGAGACTTTTATCAACAGGAAGATTAATAACCTTCCAAGTATGTATATAGCCTAACGGACCTGTTTGGTTATATAAATTTAACGCAAGCCCAAAGAGAGCCTCGCAATATGAGCTGAAACTCTGTTTTTCGTAAGCTTTAACTTGGTGAAACGAAACCACTACACCATTCACGAACAATTCAAAATCTTCGTTGTTCTCTAAGACGATTGAGTCACCATGAAATGTGTAAGTAGGGTCTGTCATCAACTTTTCGTGTATGTGACAAAGTACGTAATGAAGAGCAAGCTTACCTTGGTAGTTATATCCACTCCAAGAGGGTGTCGCGTCGTGGATCATACTTGCAGTTCCTTTACTAGAATTTAGTGTTCGGCATTCTAAATAGACCAGAGCTTCCTGTGCTAAAAAATAGCAATACAATTTATTTAAAATGCTTCTGAACTTGCGGGATTAATGTCTTATGATACTTTTTCAAGGGAGCGCTATTTAGGTAAAATTACTCGATAAGAAAAATCCATCTACCATTTTCTCCCTTCCTAACTCAAAACATTACTACAGAAGTTTCCTTAAAGACCACCCTAAGTTTCTATACATCCCTGAAGACTCGAAACTATGTATCTGTTTAGCTGCTTTTTCTGAACGAATATGAATTCGGGTACAGCGTTTCGATGAGGCTGGCGGTAATTTGAAATGCCATTTTCGAAACTATCTCATAAAGGCGCAGTGTCAGATCAGGTCTGAGCTAGTACAGGGCCAATGGAATCAACCTTATTAGATACTTTATCAGAGAAGCGGGCCGGCACACCGCCAGTTATTTCCTGAATGCGTTTATGTTCCGCAATTTCACGGACAGCCTTATCTCCCAATACCTCGGTTGTTTTCTCTCTGATCAGGGTCTAACTTGCCGGCCTTTTTATGCTGCTCTAGACGCTTCGGAATATTACACGATTGACCGCAGTATTTTTCCCCTGTGGTATCGGTAAATTCGCTGTCGACAAAAGTGAGTTCATGTGAATGGCTGAGGCTCGAATACATAAAACGCGGTTGTCTCATGACAAGGACTTATTCGCATACTCCCTTACACCAAGGATGGACTTTATTGTGATAAATAGAAAATTTTCGGTTCATTAAATGTCGTCTTTAAATAATGTGAAAAAAATGTCGTTGACTTTTTTTACACCACACCTGCTCTAAATTAGGAGCATATTGCTAACTTTAGAGATATCACATGATCGAATCAAAAAAACTATTAATGCGTCTTATTTCTCCACTTAAACCGTATCTGTTTTTTTTAGCACTCACACTGTTTTGCCTAACGATCAGCCGTTTATTCTTAATGGTTTGGAAGTTTGATCGCATCGATACTATCGACGATTGGGTAACTTTATTGGGCTTTGGTCTGCGCATTGATCTCGCTTCAATTTCATACATAATCGGTATCCCGGCCGTCATAAGCTTACTTATTTCCGGTATACCCTATCTAAATCGAGTTTGGAATATACTTACTCGAATCTGGCTAACCAGCACTTTTGTTTTGCTTATTTTTATGGAAGCATCAACACCCGCTTTTATTGAAGAGTACAGCTTAAGACCCAATCGTCTTTTTGTAGAGTATTTACTCTACCCAAAAGAAGTTTTTTCCATGCTTATTGAGGGCCATAAACTCACCTTACTGATGACATCATTGATCACCACCATCACCCTTATTTTAGCGTATCAGTTTTTCCGCAAGCAAAGCATCCTCAGCCGTCCACAACCAAAATGGTTCGAGCGACCCGTCTTAGTCGTAATTGTTTTCACTTTAGCATTTATTGGAGCTCGCTCGAGCTTACAGCATAGAGCCATCAACCCGAGTTATACCGCCTTTACAAATGATCCATTGGTAAATAGTTTAACGTTGAACTCAACCTACTCGCTGCTATACGCCGTTAGTCAAATGTCAGGTGAAGTCAGTTCTTTTGAGCTTTATCCCAACATGAAACAAGACGACGTGATTACGGAAATACATAAAGCGATGGGATTGGAAAAAACGCAATTTCCGTCTTCTGAGTTTCCTACACTGCATAAACAAACAGCGACACAACATTTTGATCGACCTAAGAACCTCGTTATCATTCTTGAAGAAAGCTTGGGCGCACAATTTGTTGGTAGCTTAGGCGGCCTTCCTTTAACGCCTGAATACGATAAATTAGTGCCAGAAGGATGGTCATTCAATAACTTGTATGCCACAGGCACTCGCTCCGTTCGAGGTATAGAAGCCGTTATAACTGGCTTTGTACCAACACCAGCGCGCAGCACCGTGAAGCTACCAAACTCTCAAACAAACTTTTTTTCCATTGCCAAACTGCTTGGTAGACAAGGTTACGACACCAATTTTATATACGGCGGTGGCGCTCATTTTGATAACATGAAAACGTTTTTTTTTTTAGGCAACGGGTTTGACTCTATCATCGAAGAAAAAGATTTTGTGAACCCTGAATTTTTAGGTTCTTGGGGCGTGAGCGATGAAGACCTTTTCAGTAAAGCGAACCAAGATTTTATTACCAAATCTAAATCTGGACAGCCTTTTTTCAGTCTTGTTTTTAGCTCATCAAATCACGACCCTTATGAATTCCCAGACAACAAAATTGAGCTTTATAACACACCGAAAAACACGCGAGAAAACGCCGTCAAATACGCAGATTATGCTATTGGCCATTTTTTCAAACTGGCCAAGCAAGAAAATTATTGGAAAGATACCGTATTCTTAGTGGTTGCTGACCATGATGCGCGAACCACTCGTTCTGACTTAGTGCCGATTCCAAGCTTTCACATACCGGCACTTATTCTAGGAGAAGGCATTGCCCCTAAACAAGACAGCCGAATCACTAGCCAAATTGATTTAGCGCCAACACTGCTGTCATTAATCGGAGTGGACTCTACCCACCCTATGATTGGGCAAGATATGACTAATGTTAGTGATGACTACATCGGACGAGCCATCATGCAGTTTAACGACAATCAAGCTTATATGAAGGGAAATCAAGTCGTGATATTGCAGCCGCAAAAATCGCCAAAAACCTTCCTCTACGATAACTCAAC
>LNFX01000090.1_pt1 | contig 9981 bp, 5 predicted proteins | sample 1500681 | NCBI WGS metagenome assembly LNFX01 (sample SAMN04254626, study PRJNA301722) | marine sediment metagenome | isolation source: antarctic beach sand mud | place: Antarctica | collected 2015 | reverse complement strand
TTAGATCTAGGACATGGCTTTAAGCAGATAAACAGCGCGCCTCGTTAAACGCCGCCTTCGAAAAAGAGGGTTTGGTTGTAAATGGTTGGAGAAATGTCCCAACTAATAATGATTATTTAGGGCCAATGGCCATCGAATGCCTGCCTCGTTTTGAACAGGTATTTGTTTCCTCTTCTGCAAAACTATCTCAACAAGATTTAGCCGTTAAGTTATTTTATGCTCGTCGCAAAGCCGAGATTGCTTTGTCTGACAATGAAAACTTCTACATTTGTTCTTTATCTGAAACAACGCTTTCATATAAAGGTTTGATGATGCCTGTCGATCTCCCTAATTTTTATTTGGATCTTGGTGATAAACGTTTAGAAACCGCGATATGCATATTCCATCAGCGTTTTTCAACGAATACAGCGCCACGCTGGCCGCTTGCGCAGCCTTTTAGAATGCTAGCGCATAACGGCGAAATCAACACCATACAAGGAAATAGGAATTGGGCTGCAGCCCGTGGTAATAAATTTGTATCTCCGCTTTTAAAAAATCTAGATGATGTTCAGCCTGTTGTAAATACAACGGGTTCAGATTCATCATCAATGGATAATATGCTTGAGCTATTGCATACCGGCGGTATGAATATGTTTCGTGCAATGCGTATGATGATTCCACCGGCTTGGCAGAATGTAGAAACAATGGATGCAGATTTACGTGCATTTTATGAATATAACTCTATGCATATGGAGCCTTGGGATGGACCGGCTGGATTGGTTATCACCGATGGTCGTTATGCAGTGTGTGGATTAGACCGCAATGGCTTACGTCCGTCTCGTTGGGTGAAAACCAAGAATGGGTTTATCACTGTCGCGTCAGAAATCGGTACTCATAATTACAAACCAGAAGATGTTATCTCTAAAGGTCGCGTTGGACCTGGCCAAATTTTAGCCATTGATACTTTAGAGGGTGTCGTTCTTGAATCAGACGATATCGATACAATGCTAAAAAATTCTCAGCCTTACAGAAAGTGGCTGAAGAAAAATGCTATTCACATTGAATCAAAACTAGAATTGCAGAAAAATAAAGGCAAAGCTTTATCTGAAGACGAGTTAAAAATACGTCAAAAGTTACACCTTATTAGTTTTGAAGAGCGCGACCAAGTATTGCGTGCGATGGCGGAGCAAGGAGTAGAAGGTACTGGCTCAATGGGTGATGATGCGCCAATGGCCGTCTTGTCTGAAAAAACTCGACACATTGCAGATTATTTCCGTCAAATGTTCGCACAAGTGACAAACCCACCAATCGATCCATTGCGTGAAGCAATTGTAATGTCACTTGAAACCTTAATAGGCAAAGAAAGAAATGTGTTTGTTGAAGGTGAAGATCACGGTACCCGTGTCGTCTTAAACAGTCCGGTTTTGTCGCCTGCTAAATTTAGTGGTCTTAAAAACACAAAGAGTGATGATTTTCAATATACGACTATTTCATTGGCCTTCGATGAAGGAACGCATTTAAAAGCGGCTATAGAAAGTGTTGCTGAGCAAGCGAAAGCGGCTGTAATTGAAGGGACGACTATGGTCATTCTTTCCGATCGCGTGGTTTCAGAAGGCCAGTTAGTCATTCCATCAGCGATGGGAACAGGTGCGGTTCACCATGCTTTAATTAGAGCGGGTTTACGCTGCGATAGTAATATTATTGTCGAAACGGGTGATGCTCGAGATGCGCATCATTTTGCAGTCCTATTGGGTTTTGGCGCTTCAGCCGTCTACCCGTGGTTGACGTATGAAGTAATCGATAATATGCATAAAACAGGCGAGCTTTTAGGCGATGCATTATTGAGCAGCCAAAAATATCGTAAAGCAATCCGTAAAGGGTTGATGAAGATACAGTCCAAAATGGGAATCTCTACAATTGCTTCATACCGAGGCTCTCAACTTTTTGAAGGTATTGGATTAGCAAAAGAAATCGTAGACTTATGCTTCCCTGGATTAAGTAGTCGAATCGCGGGTGCTGATTTTAGTGATTTTGAGAGTGACTTAAAACGAAATTCAAAAACTGCATTTAAAGCTCGTAAAGATTTAGATCAAGGTGGTTTATTTAAATATGTTCACGGTGGTGAATACCATGCGTTTAACCCAGATGTGATAACCACTATTCAAAAAGCCGTTCAGACGGGTTCACAATCGGCATATGACGAATACGCTAACTTGGTGAATAATCGCCCAACAGCGACTATTCGTGACTTATTTAAAGTAAATACAAGTAACAGCATATCAATCGATGATGTAGAGCCGATTGAATCAATCTTTCCACGCTTTGATTCAGCAGCCATGTCATTGGGTGCTTTATCACCTGAAGCGCATGAAGCTCTGGCCCAAGCCATGAATGAACTGGGTGGTAACTCGAACTCAGGTGAAGGTGGTGAAGATCCTAAGCGTTACGGAACGATTAAGAATTCAAAAATTAAGCAAATAGCATCAGGACGCTTTGGTGTAACACCGCACTATCTTTCAAGCGCAGAAGTATTGCAAATAAAAGTAGCTCAAGGCGCTAAGCCTGGTGAGGGTGGACAGTTACCGGGTGGCAAGGTTAACAACCTAATTGCAACACTGCGTTATTCTGTTCCTGGTGTAACATTGATTTCTCCACCGCCACATCATGATATTTATTCGATCGAAGATTTAGCACAATTAATTTACGATCTTAAGCAAGTTAACCCGCGCGCCAAAGTATCGGTAAAACTGGTTTCTGAACCAGGTGTAGGTACGATTGCAGCGGGTGTTGCTAAAGCATATGCCGACTTAATTACAATTTCTGGTTATGACGGCGGAACAGCAGCGTCTCCGTTAACGTCTATTAAGTATGCAGGTTCTCCATTTGAGCTTGGGTTAGCAGAAGCGCATCAAGCACTTCGCGCTAATGACTTACGTGGCAAAGTAAGATTACAAACAGATGGTGGATTAAAGACTGGTTTAGATATTGTTAAGGCGGCCATTCTTGGCGCAGAAAGTTTCGGCTTTGGTACAACGCCAATGGTTGCGATGGGTTGTAAGTACTTACGCATTTGTCATTTAAATAATTGCGCAACAGGCGTTGCAACTCAGAATGAATACCTTCGTGAGCATCACTTCATTGGCACGGTTGAAATGGTTAAAAACTTCTTCCGTTTTGTAGCTGAAGAGACACGTCAGTGGATGGCTGCGATGGGTGTTAAATCCCTTGTTGAGCTAGTTGGCCGCACTGATTTGTTAGAAGTGATTGAAGGTGCAACCTCTAAGCAGAAGAAAATTGATTTATCTGCGTTACTAGGTAATGACCAAATTCCCGCTGATAAACCTCAAACTGTTCAGGTTGACCGCAACCAACCTTATGATGAAGGTGCGTTAGCCGAAAGAATGGTTGGCGATATATTACCGGCTATTGAAGGTAAAAAAGGTGGCGAATTCACTTACAGTGTCGGTAACTGCGATCGCTCAATGGGCGCGCGTTTGTCTGGTGAAATCGCATTGCGCCACGGTAACCAAGGCATGTCGTCTGCTCCGATTAAATTGAATTTAAGCGGAACCGCTGGCCAATCTTTTGGTGTTTGGAATGCAGGCGGATTGACCATGTACCTAGAAGGCGATGCTAACGATTACGTTGGTAAGGGCATGACAGGCGGTAAGCTTGTTATATATCCACCAAAAGTGTCTGAGTTTGCTTCTCAAGACTGCTCTATTATTGGTAATACCTGTTTATATGGTGCCACTGGTGGAGAACTATTAGCAGCAGGGCGTGCAGGCGAACGTTTTGGTGTTCGTAACTCTGGAGCCAAGGCGGTTGTAGAGGGTGTTGGCGATCACTGCTGTGAATATATGACAGGTGGCCAAATCACAGTACTTGGTGCTACCGGTTATAACTTTGGTGCAGGCATGACAGGCGGTTTCGCTTATGTTTTGGATCAAAACAAAACGTTTGTTGATAAATATAACCACGAGCTAGTGGATATTCACAGAATTAGCAACGAAGAAACAGAAGCTCATCGCAATCATTTGCGTAGCATCATTAAAAACTATGTCGAAGAAACAGGCAGTGCCTGGGGCCAAGAAATATTGGAAAACTTTGACAACTTTATTGGCAAATTCTGGTTAGTTAAGCCTAAGGCGGCTAGCTTAGAACAATTGCTGGATAACACCCGGACTCGCACTGAATAAATCAGTTCGAGTATTAACGATAGCGAGTCCAAAAGAGGTGCTTTATGGCAAAACGATTAAATAACGATTTTCAATTCATTGATGTAAGCCGCGGCGATCCATCAAAAGTAAATATACAGACTCGTAAAAACAGTTTTGTAGAAATTTACGAACCCTTTAAGTCAGAGCAAGTAGCGGATCAATCTCATCGCTGCTTGTCATGTGGCAACCCATATTGCGAGTGGAAATGCCCAGTGCATAACTTCATTCCTAATTGGCTGCAGCTGGCCAGTGAAGGCAATATTATGGAAGCGGTGGAATTAAGCCACCAAACCAATACATTACCAGAAGTTTGTGGGCGTGTTTGTCCGCAAGATCGTCTATGCGAAGGCGCTTGTACGCTTAATGACGGCTTTGGTGCAGTTACCATTGGTAATGTAGAGAAATACATTACCGATACTGCATTAGCGATGGGCTGGCGCCCAGATATGTCGAAAGTTATCGAGACTGGAAAGCGTGTTGCCATTATTGGTGCAGGTCCTGCTGGTTTAGGTGCCGCTGATGTTTTAGCCCGCAATGGTGTTAAGTCCGTGATATTTGATAAATATCCAGAAATTGGTGGGTTGCTAACATTCGGTATTCCTGAATTTAAATTAGAAAAATCAGTGTTGGTCAAGCGTCGCGAAGTATTTGAAGGCATGGGCGTAGAGTTCAAGTTAAATACTGAAGTCGGTAAAGACATTCAATTCCAAGAACTTGTTGATGAATATGACGCCGTGTTCCTAGGCATGGGAACATACGATTATATGAAAGGCGGTTTTCCAGGTGAAGATCTTCCTGGTGTGCATGACGCTTTGGATTTCTTGATTGCCAATGTTAATCATAATCAGGGCTGGGAAAAAGACGCAGCAGATTTCATCGATATGAAGGGCAAAAAAGTAGTTGTTCTAGGTGGTGGTGATACAGCGATGGACTGTAATCGATCTTCTATTCGCCAAAATGCTAAATCAGTATCATGCGCTTATCGTCGTGACGAAGAAAATATGCCGGGATCTAAGCGTGAAGTGGTTAACGCAAAAGAAGAGGGTGTGAAGTTCTTGTTTAACCGACAGCCTGTCGCCATTGTTGGTGAAGATAAAGTTGAAGGCGTTAAAGTTGTTACCACTAAAATGGGTGAACCAGATGAAAATGGCCGTCGTCGTCCAGAAGTGATTGAAGGTTCAGAAGAAATATTACCTGCAGATGCGGTACTAGTGGCATTTGGTTTCCGTCCTAGCCCTGCTCCTTGGTTTGCAGATTTTGGAATCGAGCTAAATAGCTGGAACGGCGTAGTCGCTCCTGAAAAACAACCATATAAATTCCAAACCACAAACGAAAAAGTGTTTGCTGGTGGCGATATGGTACGTGGATCAGATCTAGTGGTTACCGCAATCTGGGAAGGTCGACAAGCTGCTGAAGGCATTCTAGACTTCTTAGATGTGTAATTTGATAGTGGTTCTGTAATATTTTATAGAATTGCTACCAATTATCCCCAAAAAAGCACGGTTTAGCCGTGCTTTTTTGTTTCTGTGTTTCAGTCGTTAGACTAATATTTGATAGTATGGATAATTTTAGTTAACACAGTACAATGTATCGATAAACGGACTCTAGCCGTATCGGCCTGAATGGAGAGTTATATGAACAGAACTATAAAAAATTTAACCCTTGTAACATTGCTCTCAATTTTAGCAGCATGCGGAGGAAGCGATTTAGAGGAGGCTACTGGAGATGAATCCGGAGAAGAGGGCGAGTTAGACCTAGGACCTGCTACTAAAGTGAGTTATTTACCACTAATGACATACATAAACGACTCTGCTTGGTATGACGATGAGAATAGCGATGTATACCTGAATTATGGTCGATCCCCTTTTATCAATAATTTTACAATTAACCCTGTTGATTCAAGAACATTGGCTGCGGTTACTGATACTGAAGCATCTGATTTTTCTATAACGGAAGATGACCTTCCAGTAAATCCAAAAGTCTCATTTCCATTACTGCAAAAAATTATAGGCAATCAATTAGCAGTTCGTAGTGCGATTATTATAAATACAAGTGGCGCAATGGCAGGGGTTGATAAGGACGCATTTATACAAGGTATCAAAAATTATGTTATAGCTGCTAAAGCGCACTCTGATTATTATATCGCCAATCAAGCATACACAGTTTGGGGGTACTCAGGGACCGTGGTTGAGGAGACCACTGGAGCTACCAGTGATTTAACGGACATTAATGTCGCATTGGACAGTGTTTTAGCGAAATGGAAGACTGAAACTTATGAAGCTAGTTCTGGGAGTAATCATACATATGATGCAATTGTTGAGGCAATCGGCAGATACAACGGACCGAGTGAGTTTACAGGTGCTGCGGATCTTGAATTTAGAGATTCGACGACTGCAGCCGCAGATGATAATGATTTGATCGAGTACATTACTCCTGATTATATTTTAGCTTCGAATGTTCTACTATTTTCTAGGGGTTATGGAACTCCAAATAATTTTGGCAGTGCATTTGCTGAAAAAGCATTAACAGCTCAGTCAACAAAAATATATGATCCAACATCAGTAGGTGCGGGAGCTAATACCGATACATTGTTAAAAGCAATGCCTTTAATTTATGTGGTTCCAGACGACTCTTCAGACTTAGATGATTTCCTCTCAAGCTTGGCTGCTTCTACTATCAATACTGGAATCTCAGGTGGGAAATACGAATTTTCAGATCAAGTTATTGCATCACAAAGGTCCGGTCTTGGTCAGAAGGATGGATTGAGTAATCAGCATGTATTGAGGTGGGCGTCAGCTATTCGTAGTGGTGAAGGACATAATGTTAGCGTAAAAACTAGAACTGCAGATGATGAATATGGGTTTACCTTGTCTTATAAGATAGATTTAAACCCTGCAAATTTAGCAGCTATGCCCGATCCTCAAGTTGAAATAACAGGGGCGAATAACGAATATATCGCAGCAAATTTAATATCTTCAGATTATGATTCTGCAATTACGTATGCAAACTTGATTTCAAATTTTTATCCAGCAACACGCTGGACTAATCAAGTATTTGATGTTGCGGCAGATTATCAATGGGTAGCCACACCTCCAGCTTCGATAACAATTAATGCAGATAATAGTGCGAGTATTGCAAGTGGAGCTTCCTATCCAATTACTTTAACTTTAACAAATAATAATATTGAGCATTCTGGTGCCACGGGTACGGATAGCTTCACACTGACAATATATGAAAGTAATTAATAATTATTAAGAAATTTATGACCCAACTAAAAAATGATCGATTTTTAAAAGCTTTACTAAAACAACCTGTTGACCGTACTCCAGTCTGGATGATGCGTCAGGCAGGTCGTTACCTTCCTGAATACCGTGCTAGTCGTAAAGATGCGGGTTCATTTATGGATCTATGTACCAATCCAGATTTTGCATGTGAAGTGACGATGCAACCTCTAGATCGCTACCCAGATTTAGATGCCGCGATATTATTTAGCGATATATTGACCATTCCAGATGCCATGGATTTAGGTTTGTATTTTGAAACCGGTGAAGGGCCTAAATTTAAAAAAGTGGTTCGCACAGCGGCCGATGTTGAAGCATTGCCAATTGTGAATACGGCAGATCGTTTAAGCTATGTAACCGATGCGGTTTCAACAATTCGCCGTGAATTAAATGGTCGCGTGCCATTGATTGGATTTTCGGGTTCACCTTGGACACTTGCAACATATATGGTTGAAGGTGGTAGCTCTAAAGATTTTCGTCATGTGAAAGGCATGATGTACAGCCAGCCTGAAGTAATGCATCAAATGCTGCATAAACTGGCATTGTCAGTTATTGATTATTTGAATGCCCAAATTAGAGCTGGCGCGCAAGCGGTTCAAATCTTTGATACATGGGGTGGTGTGTTAAGCCATGCTGCGTACCAAGAATTTTCGCTTAAATACATGCAGCAAATTGTTGATGGCTTAATTCGTGAAAACGAAGGCCGTAAAGTACCTGTGATTCTATTTACCAAAGGCGCAGGTCAATGGTTAGAGTCAATGGCAGACACCGGTTGTGACGCACTAGGAATTGATTGGACAACGGATATTGGCAACGCACGACGTCGTGTGGGTGATCAAGTTGCTCTTCAGGGCAATATGGATCCATCAGTTCTGTACGGTACACCTGCTCGTATTCGCGAAGAGGTTTCAACAATCCTAGAAAGCTATGGTCCAGGTAATGGCCAGATCTTTAATTTAGGACACGGAATTCATCAGTTTGTTGACCCTGAACATGCTAAAGCGTTTATTGAAGCTGTGGCCGAATTAAGCCCTCAATATCACAAATAAGACATTAATCGACACAAATATTAATGCTCTTTTTAAACCCCATTTAAAACATCGTTTTAATGGGGTTTTTTACTTTAAGTTATTTAAATATTGTTAGCAGTAAAAAACATTTCCACATTGACTGTCGATCAATCTATTTTAATAGCCATAAATAAAATAAGTGATTGGTAAATCTAAGCAGCAAGTTATCACTTTAATACTGATGCATCGCTGTCATTTCTGAATGAACTTATTGATCTATGGGTTTATTGGTTTAATTGAGGGGAATAAAATACTGAACGTTAAACCACAAAGACTAGCGGCTTATTAATGGCGCGACTATTTCATCGCTGATACAGCGAAGCTAGGTTCTCCTTTTAAAACTAATACACATATGATCTTAGTATTCAGTTGATCGCGATAATCGTAATCAAAATTTAATTCCCCTCTATACTTATATAAATTGAAGCATGGCTGTAAATGCTCAACAAGATGAAACTCACGATAAAAAACACTAATTGCAGGCTAAAGCTTTCTTGTTTTTGGAGCAAAGCATTAGAGAGTGTATAGTGTGTCATTCAACGTTATGACTTATCTATCAGTCTGTTATTTGTACCGTTTTTGAATCTGGAGTCATCCCTAAATATGAACCTACTATGGGTCGTACTGCTGCCTCTTATCGGCACCCTAATTCCTTTATTGACCGAGCGTTTTGGTCGCAATGTCTGTGCTTTTTCTGTGGCAATTTTACCTGCTTGGTCTCTGATTCTAGTGCTTATGTATGCAGGAGATATATTTGATGGAGAAGCCATTCGGCAGTCTATAGCGTGGATTCCTGCTATGGGGTTAGATTTGTCATTTCGTCTAGACGGACTTTCGTTACTGTTTTTGCTATTGATTCTTGGTATCGGCCTGCTGGTCATTTTATATGCGCGTTATTATTTATCGCCTAATGATTCAATGGGTCGATTCTATGCATATTTAATTCTATTTATGTCGGCCATGGTCGGCATTGTCATATCGAATAATTTAATTCAATTATGGGTGTTCTGGGAATTAACCAGCATCAGTTCGTTCCTGTTAATCAGTTTTTGGTCTCATAAACCTGAAGCGAGGAAAGGCGCAAGAATGGCCTTAACAGTGACGGGGGCAGGCGGACTTGCATTGCTAGCGGGCTTACTCATCATTGGTAATATTGTGGGCAGTTATGCCTTGATGCGGTATTAGCAAGCGGCGACTTAATACGTTCACATGCCGTTTACCCAGTCGCATTAATATTGGTGCTGTTAGGGGCATTTACAAAGTCAGCGCAATTTCCATTTCATTTTTGGTTGCCACATGCAATGTCGGCTCCAACCCCTGTTAGCGCGTACTTACATTCTGCCACCATGGTAAAAGCGGGTATTTTCCTAATGGCCCGTTTTTACCCTGTATTAGCGGGTCACAGATCTATGGTTCATGATTGTCAGTCTA
>LNFX01000506.1_pt1 | contig 10282 bp, 15 predicted proteins | sample 1500681 | NCBI WGS metagenome assembly LNFX01 (sample SAMN04254626, study PRJNA301722) | marine sediment metagenome | isolation source: antarctic beach sand mud | place: Antarctica | collected 2015 | reverse complement strand
TAGGCATAACAAATTTCGATGCTCTGCAAACCGCTTCTGTTCGTATTTTTAAAGAAGGTTATGACTCTGTAATTCAATACGATATTAACGCAGTGGAAGTGGCTTCTATTTCAGGCTTGAACATTGAGCTACTCCAGTCAGAATCAAATGAATCTGCTGTCTATGAAGAAAGTTTTGATCAAATTACGTCAGAAGGAACGTGTGGGGGCTGGATAAGTTATGCAACAAATACGTCAATGGATGGTGAGGGTCCACAATTAAACGCTGAAGTGAGCCAAGAAGCTGGAAGCATTGATTTATGGCATGAACACCAAGCCGGTTTAAACATCCTTAATCAAGCGCTAGAAGCTAACTTAGTAAAGTTAGCACCTAATGACAGTAGTGACGGTTATGTTCCAGATCCAACGACTGGTCGTGCATGCTGGTATGGTGAATCTGCCTCTGGTGGAGTGACTCAAGGTAATTTCTTAGGAAGCGCTTCTGAAGATACTGTTCCTGAAGAAATCGCTTTTGAAAGTGAGGTTGCTGTCGCTCTTGATTCAGACGACATTACAAATGATGACACGTTTAATGGTGGAACCTCATCTATTAAGAATGAAGCCTCTCTTGAATCACCTATGATTGATTTAACCAGTGAAATTGCACCTTTATCTTTAAATTTTAAAACTTGGTGGGAAATTGAATCTGTTAATCCAAATGAAGGTGGATACGACTTAATGACCATTGAATACAAAGTAGAAGAAGAAGGCAGTGAGTGGCAACCCCTTGCTCGACTTAACCCGCTATCAGACCCTGTTACAGCATGTGATGTAGATAGAGCACCTCTTCCTTATTCAAATGCAGGTTTTAACAAAGCCCCACTTTGGTTATCACAAGAACCTATTTCTTTAGACAGTCTAGCTGGTCAGGTTATAAGGCTGCGCTTTAACTTTGCTACAGTGGATCAACTGTTTAATGGATTTAGAGGTTGGTTATTAGACGATTTGAGCATTCAAAATACACAGGGGACTTTTCCTTTATATATAGAAGAAGACATTATTCAACCCCTTACTATATCGGCCTCTGAGCCCATTCTAGTTCAAGAGTGTGTTTATGATGACGAACCTAATGAAGAAGATTTTGAAGTATAAATAACCCTCTAAAATCTATTCAGTTAAAGACTACATATTTGTAGTCTTTTTTTTTGGGTTAAGTAAACGCAGAACAAATAGGACTGATGCATTAAAGCAGAAAATCGGTATAAAATAAATTGGGGGATAAAAAGAAATTGGAGGGACCTCCAGCCACACCTCGGCACATCTTCCACTGCTACCGTTGCTCCCTTCCGGGCCTGGCGGAGTTTACAGATTCAAATTGCGAGGGGACCAGAGGCCACCATAACGTGAAAGTCTGAGAACTTTCGGCTCTTTACAGGTCAAACTTGTTAGTTTGTGCGAAGAAGCGAACGCATTGTCTTAAAAAAACCAAGTCTATTCAAGAACTTATTGCGATATGGCCATATTAAATGCAATTACTGAAGTATTTGGCTTCAGGGTTTACACTAACCCTATCGACTTAAATAGATTCTAATATGTTCAAAGTTACTCCTATTCCCATTATCGAAGATAATTATGCGTGGTTGGTTCAAAACCAAGGACAAAATTTAATCTTTGACCCCGGCGAAGCTGCACCTGTTATTGCGTATTTAACACTCAACAACCTGACATTGGATTACATGTTTATTACCCATAAACATTGGGATCACATTACTGGGATTGCGGAAATTAAAGCTAAGTTTCCAAATTGCATCATTTATGGCACAGGGCATCACGATATTCCGTGTAGAGAGATTGCTTTAATGGGCGGCGAAACGATTGATGTACTGGGCCTTAGCTGGTCCGTTTGGCACACTCCCGGCCACACCCTTGATCATATTGTGTTTTATACTGAGACAAACACTGATGCGGAAAAAGATGACGGTATAACGAGTAATGCTTTACCACAAGGCCATTTGTTCAGTGGCGATAATCTGTTTGCATGCGGTTGTGGCCGTATGTTTGAAGGCTCACCTGAACAGTATGAAGCTTCACTTGCCAGTCTTACTGCATTGCGTCACACCACAAAGATTTATTGCACTCACGAATACACCTTAGCCAATATCAATTTCGCTTTGCACATTGAACCTAATAACACTTATACCCTGCATCGTCAGGATGTATGCACCGACCTAAGGCTGCAGAACCAGCCCACCCCTACCCCACTACTTTATCCCGATGAACTTAAAAGCAATCCTTTTGTACGCTTAGATCAACCTGATGTTATTCGAGCGGCTGAGCACTTTAGCGGTCAAGTGCTAGGCCAAAAACACGAAGTGTTTGCTGTGATTAGAAAAATGAAAGATCAGTTTTAATCAGATAAGAGTGATTAGCCATTACGCGCATAGCCTAAGATGGCTGATTTGTGTAAAATACGTGCCAATAATTTATCCTTTTTTTGTCATGGGTTCGTATTAATGCAGACTGTTGAACAGATATTTGAACAAAACCAAACACCCGCTTCGCTAGAGAGTGCCATTCAAGCGGTTTTAACAGCCAGTAAAGACATTACTCATCTTTTACAAAAAGGCGCCATGGCGGGTGTACTTGGCAGCGCTGAAGCCGAGAACATTCAAGGTGAAACTCAAAAGAAACTAGATGTCATTTCAAACGACCTTCTAAAAGACACTTTAAAAGCCTGCTCTGTTGTTGCGGGTATTGCCAGCGAAGAAGAAGACTTACCGGTTGTTGCCAATGAAGGTGGGGAATACTTAGTTATTTTTGATCCACTAGACGGTTCATCTAACATTGATATCAATGTAACGGTTGGCACCATCTTTTCTATTTTGCCAAGCAATGGTGGTAACCCTGCCGAAGAAGCTACTTATTTACAGTCAGGCCGCAATCAATTAGCCGCTGGCTACGTACTTTACGGCCCATCAACCATGCTAGTGATGACCACTGGCCAAGGCGTTGATGTATTTACTTTAGATCCAAGCTCTAACGAATTTCATTTAACTGACTCAAGTGTTCAAATTACAGCAAGTACACAAGAGTTTGCGATTAACATGTCTAACCAACGTTTTTTGGGATGCGCCTGTTCAGGGATATGTAAACGATTTACTACAGGGTGAAGAAGGCAAATTAGGCAAACGCTATAACATGCGCTGGGTTGCAGCTATGGTAGCTGAAGTTCACCGTATCATTACTCGTGGCGGTATCTTTATGTACCCATGGGACAGCCGAGATACGAAAAAGCCTGGTAAGTTACGCTTAATGTACGAAGGCAATCCAATGTCTATGGTGGTTGAGCAAGCAGGTGGCTTATCTGTAACCCCTACTGGGCCAATTATGGACATTGAACCTGAACATATCCATCAACGTGTGCCTGTGTTTTTAGGCAGCAAACAAGAAGTTGAAACGGCTATGAGTTATCACAATAAATAATTATTGAATGTTTATTTTGTGGATAAAAAAGGCTTCTATTGAAGCCTTTTTTATATTTTACGATTGATATAATTTCTATTAAGTTTTCCAGCTTTTACAAAGCGTCATAAAGTCATCCGCTTTAATAGGTTTACTGAAATAAAACCCCTGAACATCATCACAATTCATCGCCTGCAATGCGTCTACTGTTTGTTTATCTTCTGCCCCTTCTGCAACCACTGATAAAGATAAGTTATGAGCCAGTTGGATAATTGAATTAACAATAATACTGTCTTGTTCGTTATTGCACATATTTCTTACAAATGTAATATCTACTTTTAGAGTGTCTATTGGTAGTTTTCTTAAATAGATTAAAGATGAATAACCGGTGCCAAAGTCATCAACTGAAATACTCACGCCTAATGCGCTAATATTATTCAATGTTTCTAGCGCACCTTCAGGGTCAGCCCATTAATGAACTTTCTGTTTATTTCTATTTCTAATAAATGCGCAGGTACTGCATATTCTAATAATTTATCACTAATGTAGGTGATTAAATTTTCATCTAATAAATTTCGAGTTGATACATTAACCGATACCTTAATATGTAAGTCGTGCTGCATCCAATGCTGTATTTGCATCAATGCTTTATCAATTACCCACTCTGTTATTAATATAATAGAGTCATTCATTTCCGCTAATGGAATGAATTCACCTGGATTTAGGTTTCCTAACTCTGGGTGATCCCATCTTATTAATGCCTCACACGACATTACCTTATCGGCTTGTAAGTTAACCTTAGGTTGAAAGCATAAATAAAAATTGATCGTTTTTAAGGCCCGTACTCATTGACGCCATGATAGACAATCGTCTTGGGCTGCTATTATCAATGTCGTCACTGTAGTTAAGTATGCCACCTGGTGACGACTTAGCTTTATACATGGCCACATCTGCACAGCGTAATAAAGTGGCACTGTCTACGCCGTCTTCTGGGAACATACTGATCCCAATACTGCAACTAATTTCAACATGTAACTGCCCAAGGTCAAACGGTTCTTTAATTTTTGCAATAATGTCAGCCGCGAATTCGCCCGTCTCTTTTTTGCTTTGAATGGATGGCATGATCACGGCAAATTCGTCGCCGCCTAACCGTGATAATTTTGCTCGATATTTACTTAATAGCGGCTTTAATCTTGGTTCAATTTTCTTTAATAGCACATCACCATAGTGGTGCCCTAAAGCGTCATTTATTTCTTTAAACCGATCTAAATCAATCAGCAATAACCCCACTTTAAAACCAAACTGCAATCCCTGGTCGATATTAGATGCTAAGCTGTCGCGTAAAGCTGTTCTATTAGGTAAGCCTGTTAATGCATCATGTCGAGTCTGATATTCTAAATCCTGTATGTGCATTTTAGATTCGGTAATATCTTGAATAATTAACCACATACGTTTTAAGCGACCGTCTTCAATTTCACTCATACAACGGCAACTGATCCATTTAATTTCACCAATACTGGTTTCATGGACAACCTCGATACGCTCACTACTAAAACCACTGCTTAATACATAGTTGATAACGTGCTTTAAACTTTTAATAGCTATGACATTTGAGATTTCACATTTGCCACTAATTTCGAATAAACGATTAAATGCAGGGTTTACTTCTTTGATGACGGCAGAATTAACAATACATTCTAATTGCTGATTAATAGGAGTATCGGTCATGACCGATGTAGATAATGACACATCAATAATAGCTTCATTACTTCTTGAGATAAACGCCCGATACTGGTCATTGCTTCTTTTGAATTAATTTTTGATTAAACGTGTATTCAAGTTCAGATCGTATTCGAATACTGGCCATTGATAAAAAATCCATTAACAAATCACTAATGGGCTCTTCGTCATTTAATAAAACAAAGATCACGCCCATGGGGGTTTTGCGCTCGTCACTTAATATGACACATCCTAAATTAACAGGCTTATATTGAGATATAAAATTATCACCATCAATCTGATCTATTTCACTTTTATTTAACCAAGTCCATTTATTATGCTGAATATTAGGAATGAGCGTGTGTAGGTCGTCATATAAATTTATGCCTTTATCGCTCCCCCCGATGTTCCAAATATTGGTTAGCAATGATCAATAGCTTGATAATTGCCCCACATAAATTAATCCTGTTGGTAAAAATTTATAGAACGTATCTAATACAAGGTTTACAGCAGGAAGACCGTGGTCGGTCAAATTTATTCCTATTTTTTTAATAAATGATTCATGAAGTTTTATAGTGGTAATGTCATTAATGATAAAGGCTGTGCCACCATCATCATCTAATGAAAATTTGTTCACCCAATAAGCATGTTTTTTAGAGTTTGAAGTGGTTAGCCAGATATTTTGTTTATCTTTTTTACACTGGGAAAATGGATTGCTGCTGCCGTGTAAACGCTGTAATTCTGTAAACATGGCATTGTGATAAATTATTTCTTCATTTTTTAGCACAAATACACCGGCTGGAATATTTTCGTATACTTCTCTTAACCACTGCTCACGGCTGCTGATTCTATTATTACGGCTGATATCTTTGACGCCTTTTGTTAAGACCAGCAATGTGGCAATAGCAAGTAACAATAATCCACTCGAGAACAGTAACTGATGGAAAATACTGTAATGACCGCCTGATTTATAAAGGTATATCTGAAGTACTTGCCCGTACGCCAGTAAACTTAAGGCACTAACAAACAAACCGTATAAAAAAACCACCTATAACAGGGGTAATGCGGGTAAAGGAATATAAGAATAATCCAAGTATGCCGACTACCAGCACAACTCTGAATATAAATATGCTCTCCATTAACGACACAGCATCTCCTAAAATCGAATGTATTAATAAGGTATAGACGTTTACATTTAAACTGACCAGATTCTCCCGTATTGACAGCCTAAGCTCAAGGCCTTACGGTAATATGGATTTTCTTTCATTATCAAGAGCTTATCGCTATGCCGATGCTACCTATCACTTCATTTTATTCGGCACTTTTAGCCTTATTGGTTCTAAAATTGGCCTTTAACGTTATTAAAGTACGCCAGAAGCACAAGCTGGGCCTAGGCTACGATCAAAAAGATTTGCTACTTGCCGGCCGTATTCATGCAAATGCCATGGAATACATCCCAATTAGTTTGATTTTTATTAGCATTAACCGAGCTAAATGGTGTTCCAACCCTGCTAATTCATTTTGTCAGGAGCAACCTTGCTGTTTGCTCGAATTATTCATGCAAAAGGCTTTTTGCAGGTAAGGGGCTGGCTCATCCTGGACGTTACTGGGGGACCGTACTGACATGGCTGGTGATCATGTTTTTAGCCGCGGTAAATATTCTATTTAGTTGGCGCTATTTATTTTAAAACAGTAATTTTGCCCTTCCTACATCCTTATGCCCCTAATTAAAACGACTATGCAAACACGCGTAGTCTTTTAACGCTTAGCAAACGCTAAAATGAACCTTTTTTGTTAACCCTGATATGCTTTAGAATACACGTCCATTTCAGCCCAGTATGACTTATTAACACCCATTTTTTTGATTTAAGGTTTTTCATGAGCAAAGTATTAGAAAGTTTATTCTATTCAAAGGTTGGCCAAAGTTTAATGAGCGCATTAGGGGTAAAACCTGCGTTAAATCTCAATCGCTTTGAGACAAGTAAACAATGGGTTAATGGCACCATTGCGATTGCTTCAACCGCCAGCACTCAACTTCAAAGCGCCCTTAGTGCTTCCAATATCGAAGTTAAGCTGTTTGATACAGACTCAGATGAGGTCTACCAAGGTATTTTATTGGACGCCACCGACTATAAAACAGTGGGTGATTTGGCAAAATTAAAGCAAATTTTTTCTCATGCTAGCAAACGTGTTTCTAAATGTGGCCACATTGTATTGATTGGACGCAATCCCGCCAATATAGCCGATAGCCAATACGCAGCTGTAATGGAGTCTTTAAAATGGCTTCACCCGGGCTCTAGCAAAAGAAATGGGCCGTAAAGGCATTACAGTAAACTTGGTATATTGTGCCGATGTGATATCTGACTCTATTGCTACCGTTGCTAATTTCTTTCTTTCCAATCGCGCAACATACATTACCGGTCAGCCAATTTTTTTTAAATAATTCCAACGCAATTAAACAAGATTGGCAATTACCTCTTGCTGGTCAAATTGCATTAGTGACCGGCGCGGCGCAAGGTATTGGCGCGGCCATTGCTGCCACACTAAGCCGTGACGGTGCCACAGTAATTGGATTAGACATTCCACCAGCAAAAGAAGCGCTAGAGGCCACGCTGTCTCCATTAAATGGCATTGCTGTCGCCACTGATATCACCAGCGAGCAAGCGGTAATGGATATTGCTGCAGCATTAGGTGATAAAAAACTGGATATTGTTGTGCATAATGCTGGCGTGACTCGTGATAAAACCCTTGCACGCATGCCAGATCATTTTTGGGATATGACACTTAACATCAATTTACTGGCGCCAATATCAGTTAACCAAGGGCTTGAACAAAAAAACTTATTAAGCGATCAAGCGCGGGTTATTTGCATTAGTTCTATCAGCGGCATTGCAGGTAACGTAGGGCAAACAAACTATGCAGCATCAAAGTCAGGTGTGGTGGGTTATGTTCGTAAACAAGCAGAAGCTTGGGGTGCAAATGGACGCACCATCAATGCTATTGCTCCTGGGTTTATTGAAACTCAAATGACAGATGAAATACCATTTATGACGCGAGAAGTGGGACGTAGAATGAATTCATTGTCGCAAGGCGGTAAGCCTCAAGATGTGGCTGAAGGAGTGGCGTTATTCGCACAACCCGGAAGTAATGCCTTGAATGGTCAAGTGTTGCGGGTATGTGGTCAATCACTTATTGGTGCCTAACATAGGCCAATACTAAAGCAGGCCATTACTGACAATAAGTATCAGTAAGGGCTGCTCTCCACGATTGCCTAAACATTCGCCTTGCGAATGAGTCGCCTGCGAGCAGCCTCCTACTTGTTGTATTTCAGCTAAGGATGTTGTCATTCTCTGTGAAAGTACTTTCGAAACTCAGAACAATGATTGTTTACCTTTTTCATCCCACAACATCCATACTTTATCTCTAAAAATTAAATACAGGCGTTTTTCAAACGGCCTTGCTTTGCTTTCTGAAGCGCGTTTAATTTGCCTATGCTTACGCTCCTTTAAATCTATTTTAGAGACCCAATCGGGAATGTCGGTGGCATACCATGAAATGTAAACTTCACAAAAATAATCACTATTTACATGGCTAGGGGGGCTGATTTCAAATATATCCATGACCAGTGGCTTACCATAAAATATACCCTTATCACTTACCCAAGGTGAGTCTAGATTTAACGTATATTTATAACCGCCCACACTGACCTCACGAAGCGATCCATACATCATTTTTTCAGCTAAAAACCGCGATTTAGTTTGAGATACCAAACCTAACTTTACCCATATATCTAATTTACTAATCATTGATTTATGAGTGCGCTCAAATTCAACGGGTAAATCATAAGGTTTAAAAAAACATCAATGATTGGCTGAACTCTTGATTAATCAATTCTCTAACTAACTCAGGGCTAGGCTTGGATATGGCCATAACTGAATTGGCATTGCATATAAGACTGATTAATAAGGGGATAAAATACTTAAACATAGAAAACCTGGTTACTTTTCAACTATTCTTTAAATATTAGTCCAATAATTTATGATCTGTTATGACATGATCCTTCTACAGACTTAAATTACTCAATTCACTTTAAAACTGAAATTAGTATGCGCACATGAAAAATAAAATAATTCGATATTTAAACCAACCTCGTTTTTTAAGGCACTTGATGAATTGGTATGGCCCATATAGAGGAGCTGGCGTAAAAATTAGACACTTGGCTGATGATTTCACCAGCGCTACCGTTGAAATGCCTCTTAGGTGGTACAACAAAAACTACGTAGGCGTGCATTTTGGCGGCAGCTTATATTCTATGATCGACCCATTCCATATGCTTTTAGTCATGAATCAATTAGGCAGTGATTACGTGGTTTGGGACAAAATGGCCACTATTGAATTTGTGCGCCCAGGCACAGGGACGGTAACCGCCCATTTTGAAGTAAACCAAGAGCAATTAAGAGATATAAAAGAAAAAACCCAAAATGGCCAAAAAGTACCTACCTGTATTTGAAGTAGAGGTTTTAGCCGAAGACGGAACCTTGGTGGCTAAAGCCTATAAAACACTTCATGTACGTGAAAAACAAAGATTGGCAAGCTAAAACCATCAGCGATTATTAAAGCGAAATATGGCTCAAAATCCACCAGCAATTCGCGTAATCACGACTAAACTTAATATATTGAGTGTAATAGATTTAATAATTAAAGGTTGTTGATATGAAAATAACTATCGCTAAGGCGTCGGTACTGGTTTCAGATTTAGTGGATGTATTAGAAACGGTATACTGGGAAGCCCCTTCTACTACAAATTAAAAATCAATGTTTTAATGTTGTTTCGTATTCTGCAACAAGAAATTACTGAGCTTACCAAAGTATCCGTTCAAGACCACCATTACGAATATGAAACTATAGCTTGCCCTGGAATAAAGGTATCAGAAGGGCTACAACGATTATCAGAGCTGTTGGAAACAGAGATTTTAAGAGATCAAACGGAAGCTCTATTAACGCCCTTATTAGAGCAGTCTAAATCGGTATTTAAATAAATCTTAGCCAAATGTAAGAATGAGAATTTTCATATGCTGACTTGAGAAGCCCATAACAGCGGATGATTAGCGGCAAAGGTTAGG
>LNFX01000004.1_pt1 | contig 10295 bp, 10 predicted proteins | sample 1500681 | NCBI WGS metagenome assembly LNFX01 (sample SAMN04254626, study PRJNA301722) | marine sediment metagenome | isolation source: antarctic beach sand mud | place: Antarctica | collected 2015 | reverse complement strand
AATGTCATAGTCCAAGCCAAGCTCTTCTAATAACCATAAAATACGCTGAGAGCGAGAGTTTTTCTAAGTGATGAACGGGTAATCATATTGCCTCCTTATTTTTTTATTGAAACTAGATTAATACGGTGAACGCTTCATAACACAAGTTATACGGCGTAAAACGAAAAAAAAGATGACAAACAAAGAGTAAACCTACATTAAAATCAACGATAACAATTTTATGCTGTTATCTCTTCATACCGCCAACTATTCATTAGGATAAAGCTCGGCCATCGAATCGTAGACGGCTTTTAACTTCTTTCCAGTTCGGCATAACTTGGGTTAACAAACGCTAGAATCGATCGCTGTGGTTGTGTTCAGCAATGTAACAAAGCTCATGAAGAATAACGTAATCAATGCATTTTTTCGGTGCTTTGATGAGATAATGAAACGCTGAAAATAGAAAAAATTTCACGACGCTAAATGCTGGGAATTAAGCCTCGGCAGCCTTGCCATGTCAACCTTACAGACGGCTTGTGCTGTAAAGCAAAAAAAGGCGAACCCGTTTATGGGTTCGCCTAAAGCGGTTGTTACATTTATCTGTTCAGGGAATCTAGGTTGTTACTCAGGCATGTTGGTAATAGCCGTATTCATTTTCGTATTCTTCGTAGATGTCTCGCGGCATTTTCTTCTGCGGTCTCATCTTATGGAAAGCCGCTTTTAGTCGTGTGGCTTTGTGTTGTAGTCGCTCTATACGTCGTGTCACGGTGCGACTAGTGCGGCTAGCGGCGCTGTCTATCGCGCAATACATGTCTGCTTGCTGCTCGCTAATGACCACTTCTTTTTGGCCATTGAGTTTGACCAAAACTTGGCAGTGTTTGTCTTCACCACCTTTCGGGCCGTTGACGTCGGTCAGCGTAACCGTCACTCGTTCAATATTGTCATAACGGGAATTCAATGCAAAATTAAGACGACGTTTCACATAAGCTTTAAGGCTTTTAGTAAGAGCTAGACGACGCGCTTGTACTTTGATTCTCATCTTGTTCTCCTTTACTCATGAATGAGTAAGTTATGTTGGAAAATTCAAGTTACTAACAAAAACTCATAAGATATAATCGAATTATTTATGTAAATACTCAGTTTTTCTCGAAGTATGGTGAAATATGATTAATTTCAAACATTTGCATTATTTTTGGATGGTGGCTAAGCAAGGCAGCATTACAAAAGCCAGTGAACATTTGCACATTACACCGCAAACCATCAGTGGACAGATCAGCTTGCTAGAAGAACAACTGGGTAAAGACCTGTTTAATAAGGTGGGTCGCAACCTCGTGTTGACCGATACAGGTCATATGGTACTGAGCTATGCGGATGAGATATTTTCCTTGGGCAGTGAGCTGGAACAATCAGTGCGCATCGCATCGACAGATAGAACACAATTACTGCGTGTCGGCATTGCGGATTCGATACCAAAATCCATTGCTTATCGGTTATTGGCTCCAGCTATGACGCTAGATGTTCCAATACGTTTTGTCTGCAAAGAAAACAGTCTGGAAAGCTTATTAGGCGAATTGGCGTTGCATAAATTGGATCTTATTATCGCCGATGGTCCGATTCCACCACATTTGGGTGTGCGTGGTTTTAATCACTTTCTGGGTGAATGTGGTACGTCTTTTATGGCAGCACCAAATCTAGTTGAACAAGGTAAAGCAGATTTTCCAAGGAGCTTAATAGGCTCGCCTTTTTTGATTCCGAGTGATCAATCTTTAATACAAATTCAACTCTTACAATGGCTAGAAAAATACCATATCCATCCGAAAATTATGGGCGAGTTTGACGACCGAGCATTAATGAAAGCTTTTGGTCAAGCTGGCGCCGGCGTGTTTATCGTGCCATCGGCCATTGCTAACGAAGTGGCGAAGCAGTTTCAAGTTGAGGTCATCGGCAGCACCGAAGAAATACGCGAGCAGTTCTTCGCTATTGCCACCGAGCAACGCCTATCCAACCCTGCTATCGTCGCCATTACTGACGCGGCGAAAGGCTGGCTAAAACATAAATAAGAAAGCAAAAATAACACCGTTTTACAGACTCTCTTTTACGCTTTTTTTAGCTCGTTCCATTAGGTCAGACGGTTTTATTTGCCAGACTAATTTGAAGCCTTTTGCGCCCAGATAGAGAAACAACACGGGGATAAACACGGTATTGAAGGCAAACAACGCCAGTAGTGTGAGGAAGTCATTTACCAAGCCATTCAGCGTTTCTACGTAATGGCTTATCTTGTCTTTAAAATGACCAAGACCAAAGGCACTTTGTTTAATAGATGAGAAAAAGCTTTGGTCTTCTACTGTAAGATTATCTAGGTCATCGATGGATTGTTGTAAGACGTCGATTTTGTTTTGCGAGGCTTTGATCTGTTGTTCTGTACGTTGGCGTTCACTCATTAAAAGACTTTTCTGCGTTCGCAAGTTCGCTAGCGTTTCATCGTTATTAAACAGAATGTCCAAGGTAGACAAGGTTTCTTTACGCGCTGATATTTCACGATTGAGAGAATCACTCTGAGCGGTCAAATCCACCAAGTGCGCATCATGGCCCGACAATGTTTGTTGCTGTTCATTCTGTTTGATTTGTAACGTCTGTTTGTCTTTATCAAGGGATTGTTTGAGATCGGCGGCAACGCCTAATCCCGTTGTCACCTCGTTCATCTCGTCAGAGTGCACTTGGATCTTATCCATGGTTTGCGTCTTTTCATCATTCAAAAACGAGGCATCCACCAACGCAGACAACAAAACCACCAGCACCAATAAAAACTTTGCACCTACTGCGGTGACAAAGATTTTATAAGCCACTTCGGTAAAGCGACTTCTCACCCAATACAAGTAACCAAATAACAAACCAGACAGAGTCACAAAGGCTTTGAAATACACAGTAGAAATAATTTTAAGCAGAATACTTTGGAAAATAAGCGACGACACGGCGATCTTCATTACATCGGAAAAATCTTCAATCATGTCGTTAAAAGGGTCTAATAACTCACCGATAGTAACCGAACTGACAAAAACACTGATTTGAATACTTTGTAATACAGACACCGTCGCATTGAACAATTTGGCCAAGCCAAATGCGCTTAACGCCTGCACCAAAGACGAAGAAACATAGTCAGACGCTTTGGCATCCAATAAGCCCCACCAAGAAAAGACAATCGCCAACACAATGGCAACGTAATAACCGTTAATTTTACTTAGTCGCTTAATCACTTTTCGTCCTCATCTTTCGCACACTCATTTATACCAGCTAACAAGATTGGATAGCGAATAAAGACTAAAACAGGCTGAGAAGAAAAAGAGCGGACATTAAGGGTATATGAGGCAGTTTTGAAGATAAATGGTGCGCCCGAGAGGATTCGAACCTCCGGCCTTCGCCTCCGGAGGGCGACGCTCTATCCAGCTGAGCTACGGGCGCATTATGATTGCGTGGCGCTAATTCTGTTGCAAGGTGCAAACAAGGCCATCACAAATTGGTGTGCGTATTCTAAAGGAAATCACTCAGGATTCCAGTGCTTAAAGCAATAAAGAACAGATATAAGCTGTTTTTTATTGCTTTGGTATCAAAAGCTTTTCTTGTTAGCTGTTTACACCGCAAACAACTAACTCATGGCAAAAAGCTTAGCCTATCTTATGCAATTCAGTCACTTCAAATTCTGCAATAACGTCTTTGGTTACTTCTAAAAACGTTTTGATATGATCCGTTTTCATATGGTCCTGCCACACATCGTAGTCGGTCCAACGTTCGAAGTAGACGAACGCTCCCGGAGTCTTGTTATTTTGATGAAGGTCATATTGCAAACAACCCACTTCCGCGCGGGTTGGCACTAGTAAAGCTTCTAAAGCGGCTTTTAAGGCTGCGCTTTTTCCAGAGTGCGCGCGAGTGTTGGCGACGAGTACGAGTTCAATGGTCATGTTTGTTTCCTTGTCTAATGGACGTGTTACAAAAATAAAGTAAAGGTAAGGCACAACGCTAAACAAAAAAATACGCGAGTAGATTCACGCCTTTGTGTTTAAATAACTGTATCGTTTTTTACTCTTAATCACTAAGGATTCATTGTGACTGTTTCTATCCCGCCTTCCATTAAACGTTTTAGTATTCTTGGTGCAGTTTGTTTTGCCCTAGGGCTTTCTTCGCTGGCTGGTGCGGCACGTTCAGGTGAACAAGTTTTTAATACTTATTGCGTTGCTTGTCATATGAGCGGTGTTGCAGGGGCGCCGCGATTTGGTAACCATGAAGACTGGCAACCGCGAATCGATAAAGGCTTAGATACCTTGCTAAAAGACGCGATCAGCGGCATTAAAGCCATGCCGCCAAAAGGTTTATGCTTTGATTGCAGTGATGATGAGCTGAAACTCGCTATTGAATACATGATAGACAACAGCAAAGATTAGTTTTTTTCAGCGTCGTGCAGTGCGCTAACCGTTTAACATGGCTTTTAATGCCGACAATGACGCCTGACCACGTTCTTTTTTGGCGCTTTCCCCTTCGTCTCCTCGCCCTTCCCAAACTAAGTCTTCTTCTGGAAGTTCATCAAGGAACCGGCTTGGTAAACAGTCGATTTCTTCACCGTATTGTCGGCGTTTCGCGGCCATGGTGATGCATAAGGTTTTTTTCGCCCGCGTGATGCCAACGTAAGCCAGACGACGCTCTTCTTCGATGTCGTCGTTTTCTATACTGTTCCTGTGGGGCAAAAGTTCTTCTTCACAGCCGATCAAAAAAACATGCGGATACTCTAAGCCTTTAGATGCATGAAGCGTCAAAAGCTGTACTTTATCTTCGTCTTCCTCTTCTTCTTGGCGCTCTAGCATGTCAATCAATAACAGCTTGCTAATCGCCTGATCCAAACCGGCGGTTTCGTCTTCTTCCCAAGCGGATTCCATCATGCGTTGAATAGAATCCAGTAAGAAGCGCACGTTTTCGATGCGACGATCACCTGCTTTAGACGAAGACGTTTGCTCTTGAATCCAGCCGTAATAATCCATGTCATGAATCATTTGCTCTATCACTGGCACGGGAGACGCCCCTTCTAGACGTTTACGTAAGGTAGACATCCAACTCTCGAAGTCTTGCAGGCTTTTCAGCGAGCGGCCTGTAATGGTTTCTTCTAACTCTTTGTAACCAGACGCTTCAAACAAACTCACGCCGCGTTCAGTGGCAAGGTTACCCACTTTTTCTAAGGTCGCAGGGCCGATTTCTCGGCGCGGTAAATTCACCACTCGCAAAAAAGCATTGTCGTCTGACGGGTTCACTAACAGACGCAAATACCCCATCAAATCTTTGATTTCCGCGCGGGAGAAAAAAGACGTGCCGCCATTCATTTTGTAAGGAATCCGGTAGGCTTGCAGTTTAATTTCCAATAAACGCGCTTGGTGATTGCCCCGATACAAAATGGCAAAATCTCGATACGGAATGTCATGGCGCAAATGACGAGATTGTATTTCAGCCGCCACACGTTCCGATTCTGAGTCTTCATTTCGGGTGACCATCACGCGAATCGGATCGCCTATTTCATGGTCACTCCACAAGGCTTTGTCATGAATATGGGGATTGTTCGCTATTAACGTATTGGCGGCTTTCAAGATGGTTTTAGTCGAACGGTAGTTTTGCTCTAGCTTGACCAGTTTTAAATTTGGATAATCGACCGACAAGCGTTCTAGGTTTTCAGGACGCGCACCTCGCCATGCGTAGATGGATTGGTCATCGTCGCCCACTAAGGTAAAGCAGCGTCTATAACCGGCTAATAAACGAATCAATTCATATTGACTGCCGTTGGTGTCTTGGCACTCATCCACCAGCAAATAGCGGACTTTTTTCTGCCAGCGATCACGCAACGTTTCATCTGCCATTAACAAGCTGACAGGAAGCAAAATAAGGTCATCAAAATCCACCGCGTTGTAGGCACGCAAATAACGCTGATATTGTGCGTAAACTTGCGCCGCCAACAAGAACTCCTCGGTATCGGCGTTGGTCATGGCTTCTTGTGGTGTCGTTAGATCGTTTTTCCAATTGGACACTGTGTTCTGACAATAGCCTGCGGAGTCCGTTTGACCGTTAAACTCTTTGTCTAGAATTTCTTTGATCAAGCTAAGGGAGTCTTGAGAATCAAATAAAGTGAAGCCTTCTTTTAAACCTGCCCGACGAAACTCTTTGCGTAGAATGCGTAAACCTAAATTGTGAAAGGTAGAGATGCTCAAGCCTCGGCTTTCTTGTTTAGAAAGCATACCAACAACACGCTCTTTCATCTCTCGAGCGGCTTTGTTCGTAAATGTTACCGCGATAATGCTGTTCGCTTTATACCCACAGGTTTGAATCAAATACGCGATTTTCGTCGTGATTACACTGGTTTTCCCTGATCCTGCTCCGGCCAATACCAGTAAAGGCCCATCGATTTTTTTAACGGCATCGAGTTGGCGTTCGTTTAGATTTCTCAAACGTTGGGATATGGAAGGAAGGGACTCACTCATGGAAAAACTCTGGCTGCGCGGCGGTTAAAAATCAGCACTAAGTGTACCCGACATTACATCGACTCGCACTGACATAACCGTTCGATCAGGCACAAAAAAGGGACACCAGAATGGCGTCCCTTTTATTATTGCTCGCGTAAACGCTTATTTAGAATTGTCTTCGCTGTTATTTTCCAAAACAGGTCGACGGCTCCAATAGCTCGCCAACAAAGAACCCGAAATATTGTGCCAAACACTGAAAATAGTGCCTGGTAACGCCGCCATTGGCGTGAAGAATTTCACCGCCAACGCCGCCGCCAAACCTGAGTTCTGCAAACCCACTTCAAACGCAATCGTACGACATACACGTGCATCAAAGCCAAGTAAGTAAGTTACCCAATAGCCTAAGGTCAAACCAATCGCATTATGGATAATTACAGCAGCCGCTACGATGAGGCCAACTTGAACAATCTTTGACGCGCTCAAGGCCACGACAATCGCAATGATAAGGACAATCGCGAACATAGAAATGTAAGGAAAAATCGGCTCTGCTTTGCGCACAAACTTCGAGAAAAACGTATTAATCAACACACCCGCCGCAACAGGTAACAATACAATTTTGAGTAGGCTCAACAACATACCAGCCACAGGCACATCAACACTTTGACCTATCATCAAAGACACTAAGAAAGGCGTTAGTATCACACCAATCAAGGTCGAAATCGCGGTCATGGAAATAGACAACGCGGTATCGCCTTTCGCCAAATAACACATCACATTCGAGGACGTACCGCCCGCAACGCTGCCAACCAGCAACATACCAACCGTTAATTCGGTATCAAAACCAAACGCAAACGCCACACCAAACGCCGCTATCGGCATCACTAAAAATTGCAGAATAACACCCACACCAACGGCTTTACGGTTTTTAAGGACTTGTTTGAAATCTGTTGGGCTTAGGGTTAACCCCATTGCTAACATGATGACTGTCAGTAATGGAACAATTTGAGTTTTCAAGCCGACGAATAAGTCCGGTTGAAAAAAGGCAAGCACAGAAAGTAACAATGCCCATAGGGGGAACAGCTGAATAACCATAATGTATAACTCCATTTACGCCACTCTGCTTTGCCAAAGATAAGTCAGCAACAGCGAATACGTGACCACAATTAATTATTATTAATCCCATCATATATCACCTACTCATGACTTTATTTTATGCGGCAAAACCGTCACTTAAAAGCCATCCACACAAGTAGACAAATAAAATAAGGGCAAAGAGTGTAACGAAATGAAATCGGTTAAAACAGCTTTTATCACCCGCTTGAAAGGCGTTAATAGACGATTACGACCTTCGCTCAAGAAGAAACCGCCATCGACAAGGTTTTTTCCATTTTCCGATAACTTAACGATTCCATTAAATACGCTCTGGTTACCGGTGAATCATTTAAATCCGCTAAGGTGAGTGCCACTTTTAAAACCCGATGATAAGCGCGAGCCGACAGTTTTAAGGTTTCTAACGCTTGCTGCATAAAATGTTTATCGTCGTCGCTTAGGGCGCAAATAGATTCTAACTGCCGTCCGCTTAACAAGGCATTTTGTACACCTTGGCGTGCTCGTTGCCTTGCTACGGCTTTTTCAACGCGCAAACGAATACTGGCGCTGCATTCACCCTCTTCTTGAGCGTTCACCAAAACATTAGACGGTAATGGTGGCACTTCCACATGCAAGTCGATACGATCTAAAAAAGGCGCCGAGAGTTTTTTAAGGTACTTTTGGCTGGCACTGGATTGGTAATAATCTTGTCCACCGTTGTATGCTTCGTTGCTGGCGTTCATCGCGGCAACCAGTTGGAAGCGCGCTGGAAAGGACATCTGCCCACGCGCTCGTGAAATATGCACTTCACCACTTTCTAGCGGTTCTCGCAAAACCTCTAAAACCTTACGATCAAATTCTGGCAGCTCATCAAGGAACAAAACACCACAATGCGCCAAAGAGGCTTCTCCCGGTTTAGGAATGGAACCGCCTCCAACAAGAGCCGCTGCGGAACAAGTATGGTGCGGAGATCGAAATGGACGTTCTGACCAATGCCAATCCAGTCCCATCTTTCGCCCTGCGACCGATTGAACCGACGCCACGGCAAGCGCTTCAGCTTCAGTCATGGCCGGCATGATACTGGGCAAACGCGATGCCAACATGGTTTTTCCGGTACCAGCCGGACCAATAAAAAGGAGGTTATGACCACCGGCCGCTGCGACTTCCAAGCGCGTCGAGCTTGATATTGGCCTTTCACATCTCGCATGTCTTTGTGGTCCAAGGGTAATGGCGCCGTCGGTTTAGAAACACAGGTCGGCAGCTTACTCAGCTTTAGAAGGTGCGCGGTGACTTGAGTAAGGTGTTTTGCAAACACCGCATCACTTTCAACCAAAGCCGCTTCCTGTTGATTGTCTTCTGGAAGAATCAGTTGTCGATTAGCCTGATGACAAGCAATCGCCGACGGCAATAAACCAGGCACGCCACGAATATCACCCGATAACGCCAACTCACCAATAAATTCAATATCTTGAAGATTCACTTCACCTAATTGACCTGAAGCGACCAGCACACTGATCGCAATCGCTAAATCATAACGACCGCCTTCTTTGGGTAAATCCGCAGGGGCAAGGTTAATGGTGACTCTTCTGGTGGGAAATTCGAAATGGCTATTAATAATCGCGCTACGCACACGATCTTTTGCTTCTCGAACCGCCGCTTCTGGCAATCCGACAATGTTTAAAGAAGGTAAACCGTTCGATATATGGGTTTCGACTGTGACTAAAGGGGACGCCACACCCACTCGGGCACGACTGTAGATGGTTGCTAAACTCATGATCACTCCTTGATCGTATTTAAAAATGTGCTTTTTATCGTGAAAAGCAATCCGGCTCTTCACTTCTTTCGTATCTTTGTTTATCTACGTTTACGAGATTACAAAATTCACATGCATCAAATAAACCCCAATAAATTACTTTTGTCTAAATGGACATCAACGTCACCACAATACAAAGAAAAGCATTTTATCGTCACCAAACTCATTAGGGACGAAGAAGAAACGGTTATAGAGTGCGTTCTTGAAGCTGTGATAAACAAGAACCAACATACCACACCTTGGCAAGTACTGAAGTCGTCAGACAACTGGCAACAAGGCTGGAAGTGAATAGCTACTCGCTTTCTGTCTTTTGATAGGCGCTCATCTACCCTTATGAGCGCCTTTTTTATACGCTACTTTTCCAGTTCATTTAAGCGCGCTTCTAATATGGCCAATTTTTCACGGTATTTTGCCAACATAGCCGCTTGTACTTCAAACTCTTCTCGTGTAACCAAATCCATTTTACTTAATGTATTTCGGGCAACTTCGTGTAGTTGCGCCTGAATTTCTGCTTTAGGTAGCTTACCAATCGTCTCTGCGGCTTGCTCTAATCCGGTACCCAATTGCTTTATAAATTGATCTATCATGTCATTCCCGTTTTTAACATTTACAATGCCTATTAGTATAGAAGCCTAAGGAAGGTGCAAACAAGTCATCTATCGTGCATCTTTAATAAGGACGTTCTCCTGAGCATAAAAAATCAGTCCATCGCACAAGCAAGACGCCTCTTTTCTGTGCGTGAAATCACCACTCAGCGGCCTTTATTAAAGCACTACCTCTAAATAAGGCACACATAAAACGCGCCACTGTGTTGTTTTTTTTCTGATCAAAAGCAACAAGGTAAGTCGCTTACTGGTAGATCGGCCCCCTTCTTTGATAGATCAACCGCACCAAGTTAACGCAACGCACTATAAAGACACCCC
>LNFX01000208.1_pt1 | contig 10299 bp, 6 predicted proteins | sample 1500681 | NCBI WGS metagenome assembly LNFX01 (sample SAMN04254626, study PRJNA301722) | marine sediment metagenome | isolation source: antarctic beach sand mud | place: Antarctica | collected 2015 | reverse complement strand
ATCCGGCTCTATATAAAAATATTCACCATCAATACAAACTATGTTTTTCATGTATCTATAATTTCACAGAAAGGGGGACTCCCCCTTTAGTTAATATGAAGACGATTTATTAATATAATGTCTTAGACAAATCAAAAGACTGAAATAACCTTCGAGTAAATGGATTGGATTCCTCATCAGTATTGACTCGTATTTCCATATCGCCATCATCTACATTAAATTGGTATATCACGCCAGAATCACTTGCGCTCACCACATTCGCCTTATCTAATAAACGATATAATGCCCATGGCCCTTCTGAACTAACACTCCGGGGAGAAAAATTTGACTGCGTTGGTACCAAAGTTACTTTTGAAATGGTGGTATCTCTAAGTGTATTTGGCCATATCATTTCGACATTGCTTCTCGGACCATGACTGTATGACAGATATTGACCATCAACATTCAACACCCCTCGTCTTTTATTTGATGTTAGTTTGATTGGTTCAACGCCAAAAGCCACATCTAAAATTCCTTTTTTATTAAAGAAAGCGTCTTGTATTAACTTAGCATTCTCAAGTTGGCTCAATACATCAGAACGTATAAGTGACTTATTCTGAGTCCCTCCATTTAGGTCTAGATTTTCTTCAATGAACATTTTCAATTGATCGTTATAAAACCGATCTAAGGTACCATTAGGTGCAAAGAATGCTTCAAAATCTTGTAATGACACATCTCTATTAGAGCCTGGATCAAATGGGTATTTACCAGCAAATTTTTGTTCATATACTTTGTAAATATCATCATGCCATCGAACTTCTAAATAGCGAATAGCTTCTTGCTTAATGACATACCAGCTCTCATTAGCCAGCTTTGACATCATTGAATCGAGTGGTTTAGGCAGTCCAGTTGCAATACGAGACAATGTAAAAATAGGGTCTACACTGCTCATTGAAGTGCGGGTTTTTGTGGTTTCAAGCGCCGCTCGTCCAACATCTGGAGCATCTTGAATGGCCGTCAAATACACTTTTAGCTGTTCAATAGACAACAGAACCTCCTCAAGATAAGCAGGTTTGCCATCCGTTGTCTCAAGCATATTATTAAGATCCGTAAAGGGAACATCGATTTTTAGCGCCATATTGTATTTAGCGCTCTTTTGAACCTCTTCCCTTGCTGCTTTATCTTCTGGAATTTCAGGAAATAACTTGGTGTTGTCTCCTAAGGTTGATAGTAGTCTTTGTAAGGGTTCTGAATTACCTGTCAAATTATCCAGTATATCCACAGCCTCATTAATATTACTAAAATACTTAATATCAATTTCATTCAATAGCGCACGCCAGGTATTGGTATAATCAGACACGTAAGAACTTCGTATCTTCTCTTTTAAAGCCTGTTTATCTGCTTTACTAAATTGAGCAGATTCGGTCTGTCCTAATACCCAACTATCAATCAATGCTAAGTCAGATACAGATTCAGACTCAGGTACAAAATAACTTTCAAAGCCGTCCTTTGATAACATTTTAGGAACATACAGTTTATTGCTCCCAACTTCTCTTTCATCAAAGACAAGGTCAAAAGCTGGGCCGACCAATGAACGAACATTGATTGGAGATCCTAATGTAGTTTGAGCGGATAGCTTTAAATTTCGATAAACACGCTCATCAATAGGCAATGCACCTAGTTCACTTTGTACTTTGGCAATTAGTTTTTCATAGGGTTTGAGGACTGCGATAGCACTCTCATCACCATTTTCACGCTGTGTGTATAAGTCGGTATGTTGTAATGCATACTCTAAATGTTGTAATAATTTGTCTTGAATTTCTTTGTTACCAGAAAATTTTATTTGCCATTTTCTAGAAAAATAATTCAATACGAAATCATCATAACGTCCGCTTTTGTCTACGAGCATTCTATAAACACGCAGCACAGCCAACCTATCTTCATCATTATTTGCTTCTTTAAGATCAGTAATTAGATCCACCATTAAAGAAGGCAAATATCGAAACTCAAGGAGGCTTAAATAAGTCGTTTCTACCTGTGGCCCTATCATATGCCCCTGATATAACCCTAAGTCTGAGATATACATAGGCTTATCCCGAAAGAAACCAAACTCTAATGTTGCATCACGAATAGTGTTTAAAGGAGGTAATATTTCTTTTTGTGAAACCAACTTAGAACCTTCTGGGTACTCATGCATATAGGTATTGACCTTACTGAGTACGGCATCGGTTTGATTGATATTTTTTATGTAATAACGATGCCATGAACCTAGTAATATAAGTGATGCAACACTACATGCTAAAAAGCTCATCAGCATTATTCGCTTTTTCTGTCGAGTAACCCGAAAATTATCTGATGCAATTCCAGCTTCAGGATAAATGATGTTGTTAAAAAGAGTTTTGGTGAAGTACATCGTTGAATTTTTAGCGTCTTGAGCTCTATTTATCGCATGCGTCAATCCATATCGCCTAGAGGCTGCATCATCAAACGCGTTCGTTGGAACACCTTGCTGATAAACAGAAGCAAAATATACCCCCCGAACCAATGCAGAAGTAGAAAATTGATCACTACTTAGTGCATCTTGAAAAAAAACAGACAACACTTCTTTTAAACCACTTATTTGTCTTGTGAAACTATAAATAGCATTACGCTCTTCATCGTCAATGCCTTTAGCCACAATATGAGGTAATGTTTCACTGACTTTATTGATAAATTCATCATACTCTGTATCAAATTCAGTCATCCAACGATCATGATTTTCAACGGAGCCAAGAGAAAAAGTAAAACCTAACACTTCGTCTCTTTGGTCCTTTGTATAGCCGGCAAAAAAAGGTTCAAAGCCGTAAAGCAAATCGAGCTTTGTCAGTGTAATGTAGACGGGTAAACGAGTAGATAAAGTCTCCATTAGCTCACGGATCCTTGACCTTAAAATAGTCGCATAGGCTTTTCTTTCGTAGACAGTTGACGTCGCTAATTTTGATATATCAATCGCCAAAACGATACCATTTAAGGGGCGACGGCTTCGTGTTCGCTCAAGCCAACAAATGAAATGCTCCCATAACCGCTTTTCCATAACACCGTCATTATCGGAGTCTAGACCATCTTTTCCTTGCGTCAAAAGCTCACCATCAGGATCAATCAATACCGACTTATCACCTATCCACCAATCAAATGAATAAGGGTTTCCACTCCCCTTCCCTGATGTTTTCAGTACAGATGAAAAAGCATAGTTTTGCCCAGATCTATTAATAAGACTGGTCTTACCCGCATTCTCTAACCCCATGACAAGATACCAAGGTAAGGAGTAAAGGTAGTTTCTTTTGTTTAAATTCTCCTTCATGCTAAGCATGACGCTGTTTAACTCTTCTTCCTGTCGCTCTTCTGCTGCTTTAACAGGGTCTTCTTTTAACGCTTCTTCTTTTTGCAATACTTCGGTATAGGCTGCAAGTTTTCGCCACTGAGATACCCCCCAAATAGCGATGCAAGTAAGAGTAAATATTGCCATGGTTAATACGCGAGCACTAATGCTACTAAAGGGCATTTCACCATCGAACTCGAACCAAGGGCCCGCCCACCAAATGGCAGCATTAACTAAAATAATGGTCAATATAATTAAAAAAGGCAGTGCCGCAGTTAAACTCGGTACTATTTTTTTAATAAGCCAACTAGAGATTTAAACATGAACTATCCTTGATTTATTTAACTGTAGTATGCTTTTTTAATCGTTTTAATAAAGAGGGTTCCCACTCTGAAACTGACATCGATTCAAGTTGGGAACTTAGGTGCTGAAATTGCTGTTGGGCTAAATCATTTAGTTTATTCTCTTGCATTAACTCTGTAGAAATTAAACGCCAATAGAAGTTATCTCTTGGCTCTATCGACTTGCTAAGACCATCATTAATCATTGATAAAGCCGCTCCAATACCATCAGTTTCGACTAATACGGCGACCTTATTTTTCTCTCTTGCCAGCTTTCCCCATTTTCAACTTTCATCACACTGTCATCGATTCTTTCTAACCAGCATAAGCATGTATCAGATACAAATGGCTCGCCGCCTTTGAAAGTGAATTGATACAAATTTGGTAAGCGCAAAAGAAAATTTTGAGTTTCCGCTAAGATGGCTTGTGCACAGCGATGATGGCCTAATTTTTCAGCAATCTGATAACTTAAATACTGACCATCAAACCAATATGGTGCTAGGGTTAAGGTTTGTTCTACTCGCTTCCATAGATCTAAATTTGGACTCTGAAATAGCCCCCAATATTCTTTAATTCGCTCTTCAGGTAGTGCACTAATCAAGGTTTTACTATTGGAGTGATCGGGCAATGACTCAATAGGAGACCAAACAGCATGCCTACGCATTCGTATCGCTAAGTCAATACTGGCTTCTTGCTCAAAAAGAAAATCGGCCACTTTTAAAAGTGTTTTCTTCGTCGCCTTCGGTGAGCTGTTATCTACACTGACAAGTATATTAGAGGTAGGAGGTGGTGGATTAATGGGTGTCACATCATAATTAGAATCATCATGTTCATTTAAAACTTCGATCTTTGGTTTAGAGTTTTTAAGCTTCCTCTTAATCGCTTCTAATATGGTATCGACAGAATCAGAATTGAGAGTGTTTTCTTGAAGTACTTTTTCCCAATATGACGTTGCCAAATTAAGTTCATCTCGTTCCTCTTCACTAAATTGGCTAAAGTTCAGTTTGTCCAACGCAAGACCAAATCTTTGTATTATTTGGCTAAAAAACTTACGCCTAGGTAAGTTCCCTTTTTTACCTGCTACTGGATAACAGGCTTTCCAATACTCACTGATAAAGTCAGCAAGTACAAAAATTGATAATGAGAAACTTTGCGGTGTATTCTTATTGTGAAAACACTGAAGCAAATAGGTTAATAATTTAATATCCTTAGTCTTCTCATTAAAAAGTGAAATTAGTACCTCTTCAACCTTAAGCCACTGCACTGAGCCATGGGCTAAAGAGCCTACTTTCATCATTTGGTCTTCAACAAAATCATATAGCGGATCATTAACTGAACTCGCACCAACTGGATTATCAACAGATATTGGCTTATTTATTACGTTTCGAATAGACGAAGTATTCATAACACTCTCTTACCAATTACAACGTTCGCGAACGGACTGAATGACGTCAACCAAACTATCTGTCTCAAAGTGAAGACCATCGATTGCTGGGCTATTAGAACGGATAACTAACTCATTCGTTAACAACATCCTTTTTATATGATGTATCGCAACTACCCCTCGACCAGAGGAAAGCAATAAACCACTGTCGTCGTTTCGCCAAAAATTAGTCTCTGTAGTTCCCAAAGATACCTTAACCCGCCCATCATCAATCGGTTCAGAAAGCGCAAGCTCTATGCGACTAATTCCACTAATACAACTTAATATTAATAATGGAGCATCTAGTTTCTTAGGATTAGTTGCAGGTATTGTGATCCATACATCTGCATTATTTTCGGCAACACTTAGCAGTGGCTGAGATCCAGACAAACGCTTAAGTTCACTAGTGGTTGCCCTTATCCAAGACTTTGACTTATCTGTATTACTTCTACTGCCATAAATAGGCGTTGAAAACACAGTGTCAAAACACTCAAGACGCTGTATTTTCAATTCTATATTTGTACAAGCAGTAGCACCTTTTGTTTTATCTAGATCATTTACTTCCTTAGCAAAAGAAAAAGATGCCAAACTTGAAAAAATAATTAATATAAAAAAAGAAAAATGATATTTAATCATTAATAACTATCTCCAATTTTAAACATTTATCTGCCAGAGTTCGTTTAGGAATACCTAGACTCTCAGCAGTTTTTGCTCTATCACCATCAAATTCACGAAGCCTTGATGTTATAATATTGGTTTCATATTCCTTTACAGCCCCTTTTAGATCGCTAATAATTTTACTTCCAATACCAATTTCTAATACAGCGATACCTTCACTACCTAAATTTTTATCCAGTCGATCTATAATGTGTGAAAATATCACTTGTTCACCATCTTCAGTCTGAGTACATCCATATTCAATAAGATGTTTCAATTCTCGAACATTTCCTGGAAACTGATAACTCATCAAATAATCAAGTGCTTTATGATGTAAACCTCGAACAGTATATTTATGCTCTGTATTATAATTATTAATAAAATAGCGACTCAACAGTTCAACATCCTCTATTCGATCTGAGAGCTTCGGTAAAATAATAGGGTATTGATAAATTCGGTAATATAAATCTTTTCTGAATTTTCCATTTGAAACATGCTCTTTAAGGTTCACATGAGTTGCAACCACTAAACGGAAGTTAGAAGAAAGTTCTTTTTCAGCACCTAAAGGTCTGTATTTTTGAGATTCCAACACTCGAAGTAACTTAGCTTGTAAGGCGATGGGCATGTCACCGATCTCATCCAGAAATAAGGTTCCACCATTAGCATCAGCCAATAGACCTTTTTTATCTTTGTCCGCACCAGAGAATGCACCTTTTATATAGCCAAAGAGCTCACTTTCTAATAAGTGTTCAGGAATCGCGGCACAGTTAATTGCAACAAATTCAGCTTTACTATGTGTCGAAAGATCGTGTACTGCTCGAGATACTAACTCTTTGCCTGTCCCCGTATCTCCTTGAATCATGACAGATAAATGAGAGGCAGCTGCACTGACAACTTGCTGTCTTAATTTCTTCATAACGTCACTATTACCGATAAGAGTATTAGCAAGTCCATTAGCCATATGATTTTTTTTATTCCCTTCTTCGACTTCAACTAACGATTGAAAAAGTTGCTTAGAACTACACTTCTTCATTTCAATTTCATGAAGAAGCTGAAAATGATTAGCACATACAGAGAGGGTATTGAGAAACTCTTGATGCGTCTCTATGCTACCCATTTGATCTATGCCACTGTGCAAAACTAGAATAGTTTGCAGCTGCTTATTTTCAGCAAACATTGGAATAATAGTCACTTTTTCCAGTATATCTATTGTGCCAATTAACTGGTTGAACTCACTATTCTCTTGCCAATACAACAACTCACTATGCTGTAGTGTCATTGAAGAGTCAGAGCGAATAACATGAGAAAAAGGATGATTAAAATCAAAAACTGACCAGGTTAATTTTTTTCATTTTGACAGCACTCAAAAAAACGACCATCTTGGCTTGCTTTTAGTACGTATACAGAGTCAAGGGCAAGCTCTTTACGAGTGACCTCTATAAGTTTGACAAGAAGTTCTGCAGAATTCCGAATTAAAACAAGTTCGGTAGCCGCTTTAAACCATCTACTCATTCTTATTCAACCTCACCGATAAACTGACCATCGGTAACGGTTAAATATATTCTCGAGACAGGCTCCTGAGCTGCGAGCCTGCTTAATAAAGCCAAAGAGATAGGAGGCAAAACTTGCCCTTCTATAATCGCTTCTAACATACGGGCTCCGTTTTCAGAGCGCGTCGCACGATTTAAAATTTCATTAACCAAATCTTGGTCTATTACTACCTGAGCGCTGTAACGTGTCCTCAATAGATTTTCTAAATGAGATAGTTTACTTCGTACGATTTTTTCTAATGTTTTCTGGTTTAAAGGTAAATAAGGAACAATTTCCATTCTTGCTAATAAGGCGGGTTTGAAAAAAGGGACAAGCTCTGGATATAATATTGATTCAATTTTCTCTGGTGTTTCAGAGTTATCAACAATGGTTTGATACCCTAAATTAGATGTTAAAAAAACAAAATATTTTTACAATCAATTAAACGTCCTTCACCATCTGCTAATTCACCTTTATCAAAAGCCTGATAAAATAAATTAAGCACTTCAGGGTGCGCTTTCTCTACTTCATCCAGTAGTACAATAGAATAAGGTTTTTTTCTTATCGCTTCAGTTAAAACACCACCTTCGCCATAACCGATATAGCCTGGTGGAGAACCAATTAAACGTGACACGGTATGCTTTTCTTGGTATTCAGACATGTTAATTGTGGTTAAAAATTGCTTACCACCATACAGCTCTTCTGCCAGCTGAATAACTGTTTCGGTTTTTCCCACACCGCTTGGCCCAACCAATAAAAAAGAGCCTTTAGGCCTTCCAGAGCGACGAAGATCCGCTCGAGAAGTTAATAAATGCCTGTGTAAACATTCAATCGCAATGTCCTGTCCTTTTATTTTTTTCTTTAGTATTTCAGGTAAATGAGTAATTTTGTGTAATTCATCAGAGTTCATTTGATCAATTGGAACACCAGTCCAGTCGGCAATAACTTCTGCAATTTGCTGAGCATTGACTTCAGGGAACATTAGACGATTATGTAGTGGTATCGCGTCCATTTTTTGATAGTAATCAGATAGTTCTGCTCTATAATCATCTATTTTCTCAATACCCTCTGATTCACCATTATTGCCATCTGTTAAGATGATTTGACGTAGCTCTATAATTTTTACGATTAATTTTTTCTGCTCTTGCCATTCAGAGACTACTTTTTGTCTTTCAGTTTCAGATTCTAACTCAGAGGAAATCAGGCTATCTAAATGCTCTTGATCAACATTTTGACCTATCAAAATCTGCCGTTTAAGCATATCGATTTCACGCTGTCGAGTGCAGCAAAGATTATCTAACTGACCGAGTCGTTTTGGTGGTGCGGTGATGTTAATAGCAATTCGAGCGCAAGCGGTATCAAGAACATCAATCGCCTTATCAGGAAGCTGTCGCCCAGATAAGTACCGTGCAGAAAGCTCTGATGCCGCTTTAAGGGCATCATCATGTATTAGTACATTATGTGCCTTTTCATACACATGATGTAGACCTCGCATAATATCAACAGATTGTTCAACGGAAGGTTCCTCTATCTTTACAAGTTGAAAGCGTCTAGTTAATGCAGGATCTTTTTCAAAATATTTTTTATACTCCTTCCATGTCGTTGCTGCCACAGTTGACAACTCACCCCTAGCAAGTGCAGGTTTTAATAAATTAGCCGCATCACTTCCACCTTCCTGATTACCAGATCCTATTAAGGTATGCGCCTCATCAATGAACAAAATAATAGGAACAGGCGACGCTTTAATTTCATCTATAACGCCTTTAAGACGCTTTTCAAATTCGCCCTTAATGGAAGCTCCCGCTTGTAATAACCCCAAATCTAAAGAGTAAAGCTCAACATTAGATAGTTTATCAGGTACATTTCCTGCAACTATCCTTAGCGCTAGTCCTTCAACAATGGCACTTTTACCAACACCTGCGTCCCCTACAACGATGGGGTTATTCTTACGTCGACGACACAATATATCGACCATTAAATTGAGTTCTTCTTCCCGACATAAAACAGGGTCTAAGCTTCCATCCTTGGCTTGCTGAGTAATATTGCTACAAAATTTTTCAAGCGCACTGTTGGCTGTGGGAAGGACAGTCTTATAGTCACAACTTTTAAAGTCTTCTTTCATAGATTCAGACTCAGAAGAAAGAGACAATAATAATGAAAAGTTTTTTCGAATTGCTTCTTTGTTTATTCTTTCAAATAGTCCGATTAACTCAAAAGAATAATAGCGATCTGGTCGGATTAACGAGGCTAATAATATGGCACCAGATCGTAATTCAAATTGATTCAATTCAGTAGTTGAAAGCAACCATGCCTCTTGTAAAAGCTCTATTAGCAAGGGAGAGAATGGTGGGTAGGTATCCAATACTATTGATCTTTGATAACCACTAGAAATTGCATTCTGTATTTCATTTTTAGATAGCTTAACATGATCAAAAATCACACAAACATCTGACATCGGGTTTTGAAGCAGAATACTCAAAAAATGCTCTATGCTAACTTCCGGATGTTGGCGCTCAATACATAATGAAGCAGCTTGCTCTAAAGCAATTTTACTTTGAGAGTTTAATTTAGAAATTAATGTCGACAATTCAATTCGAATCACTTTAGTCCCTTCTCTTCCTTGTGAAAAATTAATACTAATAATTAGGTATGAATCTATTCAATCCTTAACTATTAAACCTACTACTGTAGGATTTGATTTAGTTGTATCAAGACATCTTTCGACTTTGAATGCAGAAGAAAGTAATAACCAGAGAATGCAACCATCCAAACAATTGAAAATAAGGCAAAAACGGACCATACAGGAAGCTGGCGACTTAATTTATAACGAGTATTAACAACTTGATTAGTTGATGATGTTAGTTTATGGGGTTGACTTTCTCCCATTGAATTTAATATTGTATAAATTTTATTTATGATTTTTTCTCTTTCCTCTCTACCATTTTTCATCACTTTAAACTTACCCTCAAATCCCAACACTAGGCAGCGATACATAAATTCAAGTAAATCTT
>LNFX01000219.1_pt1 | contig 10313 bp, 12 predicted proteins | sample 1500681 | NCBI WGS metagenome assembly LNFX01 (sample SAMN04254626, study PRJNA301722) | marine sediment metagenome | isolation source: antarctic beach sand mud | place: Antarctica | collected 2015 | reverse complement strand
GCGAGCCAAGTCAAAACCGCAGAGGCTTGGTCTTCATGAAGTATGATCATGGCTTTCATTAAGGCTGCACACAATGCCGAAACCGCCACACCAGCCAGCACTAAGCGGCCATGTTCGTTGCCGCCACGCCACGCTGCGCCCAGTAACATAACGATTCCCCATGCTATCGCGCCGCCTAGAATGGCGGCGGTTGAAGTGCCGAAAAAGCCAAGCCAAGGCGTCACCGTCGAAACGGCGGCCATGCCTAATGCTGCGCCAGCATTCACACCCAATACAGAAGGTGATGCTAAAGGGTTTTGGGTGAGGCTTTGCATGATGGCACCAGAAACAGCTAAGCAAGCGCCGACAATGCCTGCAATCAGGACTCGCGGCAGGCGGATATCCAACACAATATGGTGCGCAATACTATCGTCATCAGGGGCGATTAATGCCATCAAGGCTTGAATGCCACTTATCGGGATGATTGACCAGGTAAATAAGGATAACCAGGCAAAGAGCAATAATACCAATAACAGAGCCGTGCATTGTCTCGGGTAGGACGTGTTTTTAAGAAGCGACATGGATTATTGATTGAAAATCCTTGTCAGATCTTTAGCCATGTTTTCTGCTGCCATGATGCCTCGACAGCGTGACCAAACATTGCCATTGACTCTAAATATATGTTGATTACGAGCGACTTTAAGCACCGACCAAAGCGGTTCTTTTTCCCATTTATCGATAATGTTTGGCGACACATACGTACCAACAATAAGATAATCTGGGTTGATGGCGAGCAGCTGTTCTAGGCCAATTTGGCGACTGGACTGTTTATCGTCTTTTTCTAAGGATGGATTTTTTAAGCCTAATGCTTTTATCACTCCGCCGGCGTAAGAGTTTGCTGGGTGCATGAAAAGATTGTCTGCTCTCGCCACTACGAATTGTACGTTGAAGTCCTTTGGTAGTTGTGTCGCATAGTTTTGCATGATGATTTTATGTTTGGCGAGTCTTGCTTGCATTTCTTGGTCTTTACCAACCACCTTACCAATGACCGCGGCGGCTTTCAGGTTGTCTTCGTAGGTTTCACGACGTGACGGTAAAATGAGCGTTGGGGCAATTTTTTTCAGATCCTCATACACGCCTTCGTGGCGTCCAATGTCGGCAATGATCAAATCCGGTTTTAGCGAAGAAATAACCTCAAGGCTAGGTTGCGAGCGCGTGCCTACGGATTGCCATTCGCCAATAATGTCTCGCACTTGTTTTAGCACACGTTCAGGGTCTTTGTCGTCAGCGATACCAACCGGGCTGACATTCACGGAAGCCAGTGCATCGGCAAAAGAAAACTCTAATACGACAATGCGTTTTGGTATGTAGTCGAGAGTAAAGGTTCCTTTGCTATCCTCTACCGTAACGGCGTGAGTCAGTGAGCAAAAACACATTGAAAGGACAGTGAATGCGAGGCAAAGCAAGCGCTTCATGGATGGTAGCCTTAATCGTTATCATCAGTGGTTGAAGGGTTTTGATAATGATAACACTTCTCAGTTCTGTGAGAAGTGTTTTTGCTCTAAGGGCTTGGTTTTGAAGTTTTTTATCTGACGTTGTTTTACACTAAATGCTTTCACCCATTTCAATCTGAAAGGGTAAGTTAATGACTTTTTGTGAGACGGGATTGCCTTGTAAACGAGACAGCAAATGCTCTGCCGCTAAACGGCCCATTTCTTCTCGAGGGGTAATGACCGTAGCTAATAACGGTACCATGACTCTCGCGATATTATGGCCATGAAACCCCGCAATGCCCATTTCTTCCGGTATTTTGATGCCCATTTTTTGGCAAGCGTAGAGTGCGCCAATGGCTAAGTCATCATTGGTGCAAAAGATGCCGTCGGTATCAGGTTGTTTTTCTAAGGCTTCTTTCATGAATTGCTCGCCCTGCGTAAACGATGATGCGCTGTCTGTACTTAGGCACATTTCAGTTAAGCCATTGTCCTGCATTGCGGCCTGATAGCCGCGTATTCTTAACAGCGTACGTTGGTCCATTCTAGCGGCGAAATAGACAATTTTACGATGACCTTTTTTGATCATGCATTCGGTCATGGCATAAGCCGCGGCTTGGTTGTCGATACCAATGGCTTGCTCGATTGCTGGTGACACCGAATCCATGATTTCAATAACGGGAATACCGGCCACACTAAGCATCTTGCGAACCCGTTCGGTATGGTAGCTTTCGGAAATAATGAGGCCGTCCACATTGTAAGAAAGCAGAGCCGCAATACGTGTTTCTTCGGCTTCTTTGCTGTAGCCATAGTGCGCCAGCATGGTTTGGTAACCAGCAGGTTCTAATACCGATTCAATGCCACGGATGACTTCTGCGAATACTTGGTTGGTTAGCGACGGCACCAGCACCCCAATGGCGTGACTTTTGGATTTGGATAAAATATCGGGTGCACGGTTGGGTATGTAGCCGAGGTGGTCTAACGCTTCACCGATTTTAATTTGCAGCGGGGGTGAAACCTGATCAGGGTTTCTAAGATAACGGCTTACCGTCATTTTCGTAACGCCAACTAGGTTTGCAACGTCTTGTAATGTAGGGCGTTTATTTTTCATACCTGAGCTTTTCATATCAAGAGACGCATCCATGAATTGTTACCTGTAACATTATCATAAGCAACTCATAGCAAGAAACAAAAAAACAGACAATTACAGTGAAGGTGTTTTTAAAACAAAGAGGCTATTGAAAGTGAGTATTTACTATTGTGTGGTTTAGAGGCACAACTTGCTTGTTGTGCCTCTTTTGCTCTATTGGTTTGATAATAGAGAAAGTGCTTCGTTCAAGACGGCATCTGCATCTTGGGAAATATCAATGACGAGCGCTTCTTCTTCTGTTGGCTCAATCAAGGTGGCAAATTGGCTTTCTAGCATTTCACGACCATTAAAATAGTGACCATCACGTTTTTGATGACGTTGCCAAATGGTATCAATGCTGCCTTTTAGGTAGATCATGGTGACATCATCGAGACCTTGACGAAGCATGGCGCGGTATTCTGGTTTTAATCCAGAGCAAGCGATGACGACGGTTGAGTTGTCGGTCAATAGCGTATTGAGTGTGGCGAGCCAGTCTTTACGATCTTCGTCGGTTAGCGGAATACCTTGGCGCATTTTGTCGACATTGGCTTGACTATGAAAGTCATCACCATCAAAAAAGCGATAACCAAGCTTGTCTGCAATGTTTTTACCAATCAAGGATTTGCCTGAGCCTGATACGCCTAATACTACAATTTTCTTTGTCATCTTCTTAAGTCCTTGTCGCCTTGCTGATATCAGCAAGGCTGTGTCGTTCAAAAAGCCGTGTTGAACGGCATGGTCTCAATGGGTTATTTCCACCAAAGGGCCAGCTCAGGAAAGAATATGACCAAGGCGAGTACGGCAATCTGCATTGCAATAAAAGGAAGCAAAGAGCTGAATATTTCACCAAGACTAATGTCTTTGGGGGCCACCGATTTAAGATAAAACGCGGCGGGGCCAAAGGGCGGAGAAAGGAAAGAAACCTGCATATTCAAACAGAACACCACACCAAACCAGATTGGGTCTAAGCCCAGACCGATAATGATGGGGACAAAGATCGGCATGGTTAGCAGCGCAACCCCGACCCAATCTAAGAACATACCCAAGACAAGCAAGATCACCATCATGATCATGATGGTGCCCATCACGCTGCCGCCACTTAAGGCAAGAATGATTTCTTCGACAAAACTGATACCGCCCATCAGGTTGTAAACACCAACAAGCGCGGTTGCACCAATGCCGATCCAGATGATCATGCCGCAGGTGCTCATCGTCGCGGTGGCGCTGTCTTTAAGCATGGAGAAGTTCAGTTCGCCACGAATAGCCGCACTGATGATGATGCCGACAACACCCAAAGCGGAGGCTTCCGTGACAGACGCCACGCCAGTATAAATACTGCCCAATACCATCATCACGGTAAGCAAAGGGAAAAGCAGTGCTTTGAAATAGTTAACGTCTTCGTCCGCGGCGAGTTCTTCTGCCGTTGGTAATGGCGCGTATTCTGGGTGAATACGACAAAGGATCAGCACGTAGGCCATGTAAGCGAACGCTAAGATAAAGGCCGGCAAGAAAGCCGCTTTAAAAAGGTCACCAATCGATACGCTGGCGGTTAGGCCATAAATGATCAATACGATACTGGGTGGCAGCATGGTGCCAAGCGCGCCGCCGGCACAAGTGGTACCAATAGCAAGTTTGCGGTTATAACCAAGGCGCAGCATTTGTGGCAAGGCCAGAATGCCCAGCAATACGGTTTCTCCGCCGATCACACCAGACATGGACGCCAATACAATCGCTACTAATAATGTTTGTACCGCAACGCCGCCGCGCAACTTACGACCAAATACCTTCATCGCATCAAAGAGATCACGTGCAATGCCGGATCTATCTAAGAGTGCGGCCATCAATACAAACATCGGTACAGCAAGGAACACATAGCTGCCCACAAAACTGTATAAGCGGCTGGTGATCAATGGCAAGGCGCTACACCAAACCAACCGACAGCAAAACCAAGAGCCACTAACGCGGTAACGAACGCTAATTGCATCCCCGTTAGCAGTAATAAAATCATGGAGCCGAGCATCAATAGGCTTCCGTAGCCTATGCCCATAGCGGATAAATCAAACATCGTCGCGTTTCCTTAAGCCATTTAATTCTTGTATTAGGTGCAAGGAGAACTGCACAAACATGATACAAAGCGTCATGAATATCATGCCTTTAACTAACGCAGGGAAAGCAGGATCCCAAGCCGATCCAGATGTTTCTAAACGAAAATCACCGAATGGTGTGAACCAAGAGTCTTGAACCATTTGATATGCAGCCCAGCTGAGCAATCCTGAAAAAGTGAGCCCCATAACGTGATGAAAAACATTCAACCAACGTCGTGTTCTATCAGAGACAATGTCGTAGATGAGCACCACACGCACATGTTTATCTATCGATAGAGCATAGATCCCACCATAAACAAACAAGCAACCACCCAGAAAAGAAGCCGTTTCATGAACCCACATAGTGGGAGCGTTAAAAACATAACGCATCAAGACTTCGTAAAAGGAAATGGCAACGGTGAAGATGAATAACAGGCTTAAGATATTGCCAAGTTTGAAAATAATGCGGTCTAAACCGTTTCTTGGCTGGTTTACTTTGTCGGGTGTTTGAGGATGAATTTCGTCTTGCATGATCATGATCCAATGAAAAAACAGGCGTTTACATAATAAACGCCTGTTGTGCTAGCTTAAAGGACGTCAGTAAGTGTTTTTAACGCTTATAGAAGACCATTTTCTTCTAGGTAAGTTGTGACAGAGTCGTATACTTTTTGTGCGTTATCAGAGCCTTTAGCAAACTCTTTCCATTGTGTACGAGCAATAGCACGGAATTTTTTACGTTCTTCTTCAGACCAATCGTGAATCGTGATGTTTGGATCTGCTTGTGCTGCTTTTACGGCAGCTTGATCGGCAATACGCAATTGCGTGGTGATATCTTCTGCGAAGTCACGTACTGAAACCGTTAGGATTGACTGAATGTCAGCAGGTAATTTGTCCCATTTTTTCTTGTTCATTGAAATATCGATCAATGGCAAAGAATGGAAACCTGGTTGAACAGGGTGTGTTGCAATGTCGTTCATACCGGCTTTTTGGTTAGTAGAAAAAACAGTGTAGTCAGCCGCATCGATAACGCCTTTGCTAAGACCGGTGAATACTTCAGAACCTGGTAGGTTTACTGGAGCAGCGCCAGCAGCCGCGAAGACTCGCTGAACAAGACCTTCAGGTGCGCGCAGTTTCAGACCTTTCAAATCAGCAACGCTGTCTAGCGGAACACGAGATACCAATGACTCAACACCGGTTGTGGAACCACCAATGAATTTCACGCCGTAAGGAGCGTAAAGTTCGTTCATTAGCTCGTAACCACCACCGTAGTTAATGTATTGCAGAAGTTGCTGAGTGTTTGACCAAGCACCTACTGTGTTACCGATCAAACCAAACGCTGGGTCTTTACCAGAGAAAAATTCAGTTGCCGTAATATGGCCATCTAGGATGCCCATTTTAATGCCGTCTAGGGTTTCGGTATGTTTGAAAATACTACCAACAGGAAGCAAGTCGATATGAACACGGCCGCCCGTCATGGTTTCAACGCGTTCAACCCATTCTTTTTGAACTTGAAAGTTCTTGTCACCCGCTGGATCAGAGGATTGAACTTAAAGTTATAATCCGCTGCAATCGCAGAGGTAGAGAGGATGCCGGCCATCGTGGCGGTCAATAGTGTGGTGCTGAATTTACTCATGGTATCGCTTCCTATTGTTTTTTTTTTGAAAGAACATTTTTAGAAGATGTGCCTAGGTTGTCGGTATATGTTACCGGTAACTAAGACTGGATGTTACCGGTAACTTTTCCTCTTCGTCAAGCCTTTATTCGCAGATTTTTTAGTTAAACCATAGATGATTGATATCCATAAGAAATTTTCTTATGTCTTTTTTAGTGAGACATTAGTGGGACTAAGGTTGGATTTACTATTATGAAACATCAAGTTTGGTCTTGTCTGGAAAAGTGATTAATCACGACATTGAGTGATGGTAGGTTTGGCCTACAAGTCGCTTAGAAATTAACCCATTTAGAAAATGAGCGATTTGTTTGGCTTAACACCACAATATTGATCTTTATCAACGTTGTTTTGCTGATTATGCCGCTTACTTCTTTACTAAAAGAGAGCTAGGCAACAAACTATTCCTTTACTGTATTTTTGACAAAAATTTGTTGTTAAAAATTGTGTGTTTGAACAAAAGGATACTCAGAAATGGCCCGTTGGGGATTACGTGGTAAATCGTTATTTGCTTTGGCAAGTACTTGCCTTTTTGCGCTGTTAATTATCGCTGTTATTGGTTGGTCCTTTGTTCAAAAAGGGCAAGAATATTCAGCGGAAAATTACGCAGACAGTTTTACTCAGTTAAATTATCAACGCATATTAACGCCAGTTTCAAGAGAAGTGGCGTTGGCAGAGCGCTTTGCGAGTTCAACCGTTATAAAAGCGTGGTTGAATAACCCTGAAGACCCAGAGTTGGGAAATAGTTGGCTTGAAGAAACGCAAGGCTATCTTGATGCCTTTCAAAACCACGCGATGTTCATTGTGAATGATTCGACTCGGCATTATTACTTTGCAGACCAAGATAACGCACTGACAACGACCCCAAAATATGCCCTAAGTGAAACGAATAATACCGACAGTTGGTATTTCTCCACGCGAGCCAAAACCGAGCCTTTTAGCATCAATGTGAACTACGACGAAGTGCTTAAGGCGATGAAAGTTTGGATTAATTTTCCGGTTCGTGACCAAGGTCAGTTTATTGGTTTGGCGGGAACCGGCTTTTCATTGGATCGTTTTACGGCGCAATTTCTTGAGAACCAAGTTCAGGGCGTGACGCCTTTTATTATCAATGCTGATGGCGCTATAGAGATTCATCGAAATAAGGCGCTGATTGCCTACAATGCAAAAAACAGCGGCAGTGATGTGCAGTCTATCTATTCAATGTTAGACGACAGTAAGTCTAAAAAAAGAGTAAAAGAGGCATTGGCTCAAGCACAAAGCGAAGAGGGAAAAGTTACGACGGTGAGTGTGCAGCAAGACGGGCATAAGCAGTTGATGTCTTTTGTGTATTTTCCGTTATTAGATTGGTTTGTTGTAACCAATATCGATTTGGCCAATGTCAGTATTTTTGACGCCAGTTTGGTGTTGCCTGCGGTCAGTGTTTTTGTGTTGCTGTTGGTACTATTGCTCGTTGTTTTTGGCTTTGTGGTGGAGCGTTTATTGATAGCGCCGATTCGTCAGTTACAACAGTCGGCAAAAAACATTGCCAGCGGTTCCTATGATGTATCATTGACGGCGGGCGGTAATGATGAAATAGGAGACTTAAGCAAAACCTTTAATAAAATGGCGCAGCAAGTAAGAAGCCACACTCAAGAACTTGAAGAAAAAGTACAGGCTCGTACGGCGGAATTAGAGAAAGTTCATGAAAAGGTATTAGAAGCGCATGGAAAAATTGGCGCGTCTATCGACTATGCTAGCCTTATCCAAAGGTCGATTCTTCCTGATCGTCAAATGCGTCAGTTATTAGGGGAAGAGTACAGCGTTATTTGGCGTCCCCGTGATGTTGTTGGTGGTGATTTTTATGTATTCCACACCACAGATGAAGGGTGTTTGTTAGGGATTGTTGATTGTGCGGGGCATGGTGTTCCTGGCGCTTTGATGACTATGTTAATGCGCGCCGCAATTGATTATTCCATCGCTAGGATAGGGATCGAAGATCCTGCTGCTTTGCTAAGTTTGATTGATGGCACATTGCGCTCTATGTTGAACGAAGAAGTCAGCGCCAAAAAAGTCGCAACCAACGCGGATGTTGGTTTAGTGTATATACCGAAAGACGGTAGCATTATGCGTTTCTCTGGTGCGAAAATTGCGCTGTATGCAAGTAATGGTGAAGAATTCATTAAATATGATTCTGGCCGTCGAGCATTAGGTGATCGCCGTCGAGGTGACTATGAGAATACCGATTTGCCAATGACTGAGTGGACTTATTATATGACGACAGATGGTTTTCTAGATCAATCTGGCGGCGATAAAAACTTTGGTTTTGGTAATCAGCGTTTTGAAGCATTAATAAAAGAAAATGCGGCCTTACCTTTAAAGGAACAATCCGAGTCTTTTGAATCAGCATTAGATCAGTACATGGGAGACCAACCGCAAAGAGATGACATTACACTGCTGTCATTCCGATTTGATATCAATAACCACTAATCACAAGGGTAGGTGAGATGAGTTCGCCAGATTTATATGGATTAAGAGAACGCTTTGAAAAAGACAATATCTTATTGTGTTTTAATGGCCCTATTTCCCGTAGTTTGATTGAGGAAATTGGTAATGCGTTAAAGAATTATTTGAAATCTGAACAGTTGTCCCCGGCATCTGCTTTGGACGTGTTTGCTGCGTACATTGAATTAACACAAAATATTAGACATTACGCGACGTCATCGCAATTGCCCGGTGCGGATACGGCAACCGTGATCGTGAGTCATTATGACGGATGCTATAGTGTTGCAGCAGGCAATATTGTTAGAGCAAGCGATGGTAGAAAGTTAGTGGAGCGTATTGAATCATTTGCAAACATGGATAAAGCCGAACTAAAAACCGCATACAAGACTCAACTTCGTCAGCCTCGTGATGCCGATGCCGTGACAGGTGCAGGGCTGGGGTTAATTGATATGGCACGAAAATCTTCGAAACCGATGGAAACAACGCTTAAAGAGATCGGAAACGACACAGCCTATTTTAGTCTAAGTATAAAAATTTGAGAAAATGAATATGAATGATTTATTAATAGAGGGAAGCGTTTCTTCTCCTACAGTGAGAGGGGAATGGGAGAATGGAATACTCTATATGGAAGGAGATTCCTATCCAGAAAATTCCTATGAGCTTTATGGTTCTATGGTTGCTTGGGTAGCGAGTTATCTGAAAGAAAGTTCTGAACCACTGACGCTTGAACTGACATTGTTATACCTTAATACAAGCAGCATTAAAGTAATGATGGACATGTTTGATGAGATGGAAGAGTGCTTTCAAGAAGGTCGCCAAGTGGCTGTAAACTGGTACTTTGATGCAGAAAATGAACGCGTTGCTGAGTTGGCTGAAGAATTCAAAGAAGATTGTACGTTTCCTTTTAAAATCATAGGTAAATAAATGAAGACGGATTTTGCTGAGCTTGAAAAAAACATTCAAGATATTCTGGCGGCACCTGAATATCAGGATCACCCTGCAAGTAAAGCCTTAAGTCAGCTTTGGGACGTTAATCAAGAGCAGTGGAATCGTATGGATCGCTTAACTCGATTGTCTGATTCATACCAAGATGTCATGATCCAACAGGGAAAAAGTCTTAGTGAGCGTTTTGACAAACACGTGCGACAATTAGAGAAAATGACCAGAATTTCAGATCGCTATCAGCGTAGTTTACGGCAGCTGAATATCGAACTGGAGAAGACTTCATTAGTAGATCCGCTGACGGAATTACCTAACCGACGCATGATAATGAAGCAGTTATCTCAAGCTTTTCTGGCCAGCAAAAGAAAGCTTAAGCATCGCGATGATAGACATTGACTACTTTAAAAAAGTAAATGATGAATTTGGCCATCAAGTGGGTGATGAGGTGTTAATCGCTTTAAGCAGATTAATGGAAAGTGTGGTTGGTGATCATGGTGTTATCGGGCGCTGGGGCGGTGAAGAGTTTTTAGTGATAT
>LNFX01000126.1_pt1 | contig 10389 bp, 11 predicted proteins | sample 1500681 | NCBI WGS metagenome assembly LNFX01 (sample SAMN04254626, study PRJNA301722) | marine sediment metagenome | isolation source: antarctic beach sand mud | place: Antarctica | collected 2015 | reverse complement strand
GCAGCACTTTTGACAATTCTGCCTTACCACTTAAAACCACATCCATGACGTTTCGGTCATCTGCTGCAGGCAATGCCTGAGGAAGCTCTGCTAATGTACACCCGCTCTCAATCCTCACCACTCCACTATCAGGTAGATTCTGACCAAGAAGAAGCTTAAATAACGAGGATTTACCTGCTCCATTTCGCCCCACAAGACAAATACGATCACGATTATTAATCGTAAAATTCACCTTATCTAGGATAACTTGCTCACCATAATGCAGTGACAGATCTTCTAAAATTACTACAGCCATAACAGTTAGGCCCATATACATGAAAAAATTTGCGCCATTGTACGGGATTTATGACCATAAATGGCCATTTACTTTATTCTTAACAACAAACTGTTGTGCCCCCTTAACTTCTGGAGTATTTACCCTATAATCAGCAATTAATTTTTTCTATCATGCGGACTAATCATGCAGCTTACTCGCGGGCACTACATTGCTCTAGGCTCTACTCTATTAATCATTCTGTGGATGCTAACAGGACTGCTTAAGCCTAATAACCTCAACGCGACAGAAGCGCCCGTACAAAAAGAGACCTCTGAGATATTCAGTGTTCAAGTTGAACAATACGACGCTAAAACCATCATTCCAGAGTTGGTCATTCATGGTCAAACCGCTCCAAACCGTTCTGTTGAAATAAAAGCCGAAATAGCGGGTAAAGTTTTAAAGATAAACGCCAGAGAAGGTGATTACGTCAAAAAAGACCAAATAATTATCGAGATTGACCCAAGAGATAAAAAAGAACAGCTGGATCAAGCTAAGGCACTTTTAAAGCAACGCAAGGTAGAGCATCAAGCAAACCAATCACTTATTGACCAAGGCCTGCAAAATAAACCCGACTAGCTGAAAGTGAAGCCTTGCTAGCCTCTGCAAACGCACAAGTAACAGCACTTACAATAGACTTAAATGCGAGCAAAATTAAAGCGCCATTTTCGGGGGTTTTAGAAAACCGACATGTGGAAGTTGGCAGCTATTTAAGAGTAGCCGACCCAGTGATTAGCTTACTTGATTACAACCCTTTCATTGTTAAGGCTTATGCAGCAGAAAAAGACCTAATGCTCATACAAACTGGATCAAAGGCGAAAGCAAAATTAATTAATGGCTCAGTGTTAGATGGCACCATCCGATTTGTATCTAGTACAGCAAATGATGCGTCGCGCACCTTTGCGGTTGAACTTGAAATTCAGAACATAAGCGAACGACAAGCGAATGGCGTGACAGCCAACATTTCAATTCCACTTCAACCAACCAATGGAATATTCATTAGCCCTGCTTTACTGACGCTAAATGATAAAGGGTTATTGGGCGCCAAATATGTAGCAGAAGACAACCGGGTAATGTTTAGCCCTGTTCAATTAATAAAAGCAGAAGCAACCGGCGTTTGGATTTCAGGATTGCCAAATCCTGTCAATCTTATTGTTGTAGGCCAAAGTTTTGTAATCACCGGTGAAAAAGTTAACCCTATTACCATTCGCCCGACTCTTTCTAAATCTGAATTAAACAACACGCCTTCATCAATTAAACAAAACAGCGAGATCAAGTAATTATGAACGGCTTAATTGACGCGGCGCTTAGCCGCATTCGAACCGTTGTTCTTTTATTTGGACTGGTAATGATTGTCGGCATTGCATCACTGCAAAGCATACCGAAAGAAAGCACCCCAGACATCAGCATTCCAATGGCCTACATATCCATTCGCCATGAAGGCATTAGCCTGAAGATGCAGACCGCATTCTTTACTCACCCATGCATAAAGAATTGAAATCGCTCGACGGCCTCAAAGAAATTATTGCAACGTCCACACAAGGCCACCTTTCTATTCAGCTCGAATTTGAATCCGACATTGATATAGACGAAGCGCTGCTGGATGTTCGCGAAGCAGTTGATGCCGCCAAAGGAGAACTGCCGGCCGCAACCGATGAACCTATAGTTCAAGAGATAAATATTTCTTTGTTCCCCGTCTTAGTTATTGGCCTAGCTGGCAACATTGACGAACGCGTATTATTTGCCGTGGCTAAAAATATCAAAGAAAAAATAGAAGGAATTAATGGCGTACTTGAAGCTAAAATTCAAGGCGATAGAGAAGAAGTTGCTGAAATCATTATCGACCCCGCAAAATTAGACAGTTACAACATTGATCACGCTACGCTATTTAATTTAATTAATAACAACAATCAATTGGTAGCTGCAGGTAACCTGGACACTGGAGCGGGTCGCTTCTCTGTAAAACTCCCCGGGTTGATTGAAAGTACCGAAGACATATTAAACATGCCCGTTAAAGTAAGTGGCGATCAAGTTGTTCGATTTTCTGATATTGCCATTGGCCAGCGTACATACAAAGACGCATTAAGCATTGCTCAAATCAACGGTAAGCCCGCATTGGCAATTGAAGTGTCTAAACGCCTTGGATCTAACATTATTGAAACCATTCAATCGGTCAAAGATTTAGTTAACGCGGAAAAACTTGCTTGGCCCGATGGAATTGAAGTGACATTTAATCAAGATCAATCAAAAGAAATCATCCGGACATTAGACGACTTATTTAATAACGTATTTTTTGCCACTATATTGGTAATCATAATCATTGTTGCGTCATTAAGTTTTCGATCATCTATTTTAGTTGGCCTTGCAATTCCAGGTTCATTTTTAATTGGAATATTCGTTTTAAGCTTAATGGATTACACCTTAAATATGGTTGTTTTTGTTCGCGCTAATCTTAAGCGTTGGCATGCTGGTAGATGGGGCCATTGTAGTAGTTGAATACGCCGACAGGCGAATGGCAGAAGGCGTAGACAAATTCAATGCATTTAAAGAAGCATCTAAAAGAATGGCTTGGCCAATCATTGCCTCTACCGCAACAACACTCGCCGTATTCTTACCTTTACTTTTTTGGCCAGACACCACTGGCGACTTTATGAAGTTCATCCCAATTACAATCATGATTACCCTATCCGCTTCATTGGTAATGGCGTTAATTGTTATCCCAGCACTTGGTGCGTGGCTTGGTAAAAAAGGTACGCTAACCGATGATGCCCTAGCGGCAATGAGAGCATCAGAAAGTGGCGACTTTAGTAAGCTGAAGGGCTTTACAGGTAAATACATAGCCGTATTAAAAGTTTTTCTTTCGGCACCAATGAAAACATTGTTTGGTGTTATAGGAATAATGCTCCTCACTTTTATAATGTATGGATTCTTTGGCAACGGCATGGAGTTTTTCCCTGAAGTTGACGCTGAAATTGCACTAGTGGATGTTCGAGCCAGAGGTAATCTTTCATTAAACGAACGAAACAAAATTGTACAAAATGTTGAAAAACGTTTGTATGACATGAAAGAAATCAAAACGCTTTACACCACTAGCTTTACATCTCCACCCAATGGCGGTGCTGTGGATTTAATTGGCCGCATTCAGCTTGAACTTGAAGACTGGCAGCAAAGGCGATTAGCGGTAGATATTCTAGAAGAGATAAGAGAAAGAACAGCTGACATCCCTGGAATAATCATTGAAACAAACGCGAAACAAGATGGTCCGTCAGCTGGCGCTGCCATCCAACTAGAAATATCAGGCACCTATCGCGAAGTACTTTTACAAGTCGTAGACAAAATCCGTACCGAACTTGATAAAGACCCAGAGCTACGCGACATAAAAGACAGTCGCCCCCTTGAAGGCATTGAATGGGTTTTAGACGTAGACCGAGAAGCTGCAAGTCGAATGGGTGCCAGCATTGCATCTGTTGGAAGCCTAGTAAAAATGGTGACATCGGGCCTTACTCTTGGAGCATATCGACCTGATGACGCTGACGATGAGATAGATATCCGATTACGCTTCCCGAATGCCACTCGAAATTTAGACCAACTGGATCAATTAAGAGTAAGTGCTCAAGGTAAGCTAATACCCATTAGTAGTTTTACTGAAAAATTCCTACCCAGCAATCTGGCAACCTAGTACGAACGGGTAGCAATCTTAGATACATGATTGAAGCCAACGTACGCGAAGGGGTTAATGATGCATATAAACGCGCCCAAATATTGGCCGTTCTTGATAAAACTCAAATGCCTCCTGGCGTGAACTACAAGTTCAAAGGCGATGCAGAGCAAATGGCTGATACAGGTGCATTTTTAGGCAGTGCTTTTTTACTGGCCATTTTCTTAATGGGAATCATCCTAGTAACACAGTTCAACAGCTTATTTAGAGCAGGGTTGGTTCTAAGTGCTATCGTACTGTCATTTGCAGGCGTCTTCATGGGACTCATGATTCGAGGAGAGCCATTTGGCTTGGTTATGAGTGGTGTTGGAATGATTGCGCTGGCTGGAATAGTGGTCAACAACAACATAGTGCTCATTGATACATACGCTCGATTACGACAAGAAGGCATTGAAGCCGTCGATGCAGCCCTAAGAACAGGCGCTCAACGTTTACGCCCTGTCTTACTGACTACAATAACAACCGTATGTGGCTTGATCCCTATGGTATACCAGCTAAATATAGACTTAATTGGCCGAGAACTCTTAGTGAACGCCCCGAGTTCTCAATGGTGGACTCAATTATCGACTGCTATCGCTGGCGGCCTTACTTTTGCGACTATATTAACGTTAATACTTACACCCTGCTTATTAGTTGCAAATGATTTACGTAAGGCAAAAAAATTAGCAGGTACTGCGACACTGTAATTTTTTAGACCAAAATACTCTATTAAATGAGTCACTATGCAGAATCATCTCCCCAGAATTTAAGCTATGCTGAATATAGGAACTGGGGAGATTCCAATGCCGTTAAAGCTACACTTTCTAATTATCACCACCCTTGTATTTACCTCAACATTAGCTTGGGGCGATAGTGCAATAAACCATGACATTTATTTAAAAGCCGAACAGCAACTCAATAAGCGTTATTACAATCAATTCCATATATCCATGGATAAAATCAATCACCACCCTCTTAAGCCATATTTACAAGCAAGATGGCTTCAACGTCAATTTTACAGAAAACCGATTACAGAAATTGATCGTTCTTAAAGAAACATAAAGATCAGCCAGTCGCAAAAAAACTAAATCGACAATGGGTGACGTTCCTAGCCAAAAAGAACGAAATGGCATCTTTTTCTAGATTATTACAAGCCAACGGGCAACTTAGCACTTCAGTGCCAACGTGTTACTGCACTAGAAAGCACTAATAATCATTTCAAATCCATCACTGAGGGCCGTGAGCTTTGGCTAAAAGGTATTCCACTGCCCAAGCAATGTGACAAACTTTATAAAAACTGGAAACGAATTGGATACTTAACGGATGAATTGATTTGGCAGCGCTTAATCAGCGCACAAGAAAATAGAAAATACAAATTGGGTGCGTTACCTAAAAAACAATTGCCTAATGATTCGGCAAGGCAATTTAAACACATTCAAAATGCCTGGAGCAGCCCCGAAAGAACGTTCACGAATAAGGATCTAGCTAATCTTCAAGTAAGCGTAAGAATTTCCATTGCATTAAAAGAGCGCTAAAAAAAAACGACCGGATTCTGGGTTGAAAATAAAACCAATGATATTTTCAAAGGCTTAAGTGTCGCGCAAAAAAATGAATTGGAGCTCATAGCAATTACGGCGGGTGCCAAACAAAAAAATAGCCATCAATATAATTGGTACCAATTAGCATCTCAAAAAAAAGTTACTAAATTCCAAACTTGAAAAGACGTTTTTGCAAGGGGCAGTTCAATCTCAGAACTGGACACTCTATAGTCATTACTACAAGCTCAGCCACACAGAAGTAAAGGGCGAAGGTAAATGGCAATACTGGCAAGCCCGTGCGCTAGAGTTACTAGGTGCACCACACAAGATGAGCAAGCCATACTACCAACTCTCTTCAGCTAATAGGGATTATTATGGATTTTTAGCCAGCCAACAACTTGGAATAAGCGCATCCATGAACCACTCACCTACCCATGTAAGCGCATCAATTATTCAGCGAACACGCCTTCACCCAAGTGTTAAGCGTGCCCTAGCCTTTTTAGATTTAGGGCGAATCCCTCAAGCTAGGCGCGAATGGCAACATGCCTACAATTCGATAGATGATTCAGGCAGACAAGCACTCGCACTTTTAGCAGGTCGACTAGAATGGTCTGACCGAGCAATTATGACGCTCGCGCAATTAAAAGATTGGCATGACCTTCAACTTCGCTTTCCACTGGCTCACGAGCCTTTAATTGATAAGGCGGCTAAACGATCCAATATTGAAAAAACCTGGATCTATGGCATAACACGTCAAGAGAGTGCTTTTATGTATGATGCAAGAAGCCCCGTTGGTGCAACTGGACTTATGCAACTCATGCCAGCAACCGCTAAGAGTGTTTCTAGAAGACTGAAACTTAAATATTCAGCCGGAAAACTAATTAATCCAAAATATAACGTAAGCCTAGGCAGTCATTATCTTAAAACCCTACTTAAGCGCTACAAAGGCAATCGCGTGCTCGCAACGGCTGCTTATAACGCAGGCCCAACCAATGTAAAACGCTGGTTGAAAAGGTTTGATGCTCCGTTAGATATTTGGATAGAAAACATCCCCTTTAACGAAACAAAAGAATATGTACAAAGGGTACTTGCTTACAGCACCATATATTCTTATCGACTAGGTGGATTACAACCAATGCTAGATGCCGACACCCTTACATCTTGGCAACATCAATCCGAAACTTTGCTGAACATTTCAAGGCTTTCAAAGATGCAGAATACACAGGGTTAGCTATTCTAAATATATAGTTCTTTAGGCATATATTTGTGGACATTCCTGACAAGCGTTTTGACATTGACCATCAAGGTTCCAGCTCTCATAAGCCCGACTTAGACTGGAGCCAAATTCGTGAAACCATCACCATGCTTGCACTGGCTGTTGCGCAAGTAGAGTCGTCGATGACAGATGGTGCACAAAGTGTTCATACCCTCACCGAAACATTCACTCGAATGGCTGGATACGTTACTTCCATTCAAGATATAACTCATAAGGTGACGCCTGATAATATTGATAAATTTAAAACCGCAATTGCCAACACAACCGGTAACCTAGAAACCGATGTATATGGAGCTGTTATCGCCTTTCAATTTTATGACCGGATAAGCCAAAGATTAGACCATGTATGTAGCAGCTTAGATCGCCTAGGGGTGTTAATTAGTAATCCAGAATCACTATACAACCCTGCTCACTGGAAAAGCTTTCAGGATGATATTAAGGGCTCATACACAATGGAGTCAGAGAGAATTATGTTTGAGCACATTTTAAGGGGGCACAGCATTGAAGAAGCCCTAGAGGTTTACCAACATCATTTTGATGAAGCAGAAAAAGGTAAGGACAGCGAAAATGGAGACGAAGTAGAGTTTTTCTAAGTGACGTAATTTCATATACCTGAAAAAAATATAAGGCCACGTTATTTCAAAACTGTTACTTCCTGCCCTACCTTTAAAAAACCACTGTTGTTATGAATAAGGTTTTGCCCTACATAAATATTATCTGCAACTTTTCTAAAATCTACCATAGCCCGTATAACAGGCTTCTCTTTTTCTGCTGTGTCTAAATTTATTGACGGAATCACACACCGGGAGCAAGACTTAACCACGTCAAATTCAATATTTCCTATTCTTAACTTTTTCCAAGTATCTTCTTCAAATGGCTCACACCCTTTTACAACAATATTTGGCCTAAACCGTTTTGCCGAAAGCTCATACCCTACTTTCTCTGATAAAAAATCCAATGAAGCTTGCGAGATTAATAAAAAAGGAAATCCATCTGAAAAACTTGTTTGATCTCCAGGGCTTGAATAATTTAAGTCAACTTGCCTATGTTCATTATCAGCCATATACACCAATCGAACATCACGCTTTAAATACTTAGATAGCCAAATATTTACGGCTTTATCGTCAATAAGTTGAGCCGAAACAGAATCGTCCCACACATTAACCATAATCGAATTTGTTAGCTCGGAAAAACGAGGCCAGCTAAACTTAATGTGGTCATTCTTAAAGCTTAAAGTTAAGACTGAGCCAGTGTCATGGACCACGACCAAAGCCATAGTCGGGCACTCTCTTTGAGTAACAAACTGACCGTTAGAATCAACAAGCATAATTCGTCGGTCAAATAATGGACCTTTAGAAGCAACTTCAAAACTATCAGTTTGAATAGCACCTAGAGATTTAATTGGATGGTAAAGTAATTGACTAACTGAATATGACATTGGCACTCCATTTTCTAGAGTGTAATGACATATCCAATTAAGGAGAAGTGTTAAATTTTACTAGCCAAAAAGTTGCTTAGCCCTCACCTCAACTGCCGCTGCTAAACCGTCAGGCTGGAATTTAGATAAAAAAGAATTACAACCTACTTTTTCGACCATAGCCTCATTAAAACTACCACTTAATGACGTATGCAATACGATATACATATCCTTTAAGTCAGGATGGCTTCGTATTTCTGTGGTGAGCATATACCCATCCATAGTTGGCATTTCAGCATCTGTAATTAACATGAGTAACTGACTATTTATTGGGCCATCTTGCGCCATCTTTTTTAAAATATTCAACCCCTCAAGACCATTATTTGCCTGCAAAACTTCAATACCCAAGCTAGTCAGTGTTTCTTTTACTTGAGAACGGGCAATAGCTGAATCATCAACTGCTAATACTTTTAATCCTGATTGAGATACTCGCGCCATAATATCTAAGTCAACCACACCTTCAGACACAGCAGTCTCATAAGGCACTATTTCAGCCAATACTTTTTCTACATCAATAATTTCTACAATTTTACCATCAACCTTGGTAATCGCAGTTAGGTAGTGAGATTTACCAGTGCCTTTTGGCGGTGGCATAATCTCCTCCCAGTTCATATTCACAATACGCTCAACACCATCCACTAAAAATGCCTGAATAGTACGGTTGTATTCAGTCACAATCATAGTGGTGTTTTCATCAATGGTAATTGGGCCCATTCCGATGGCATGGCTTAAATCCACAACCGGTAATGTTTGCCCCCTTAGGTGCGTCACTCCCCTAACAACATGGTGGGAATCAGGTATCTGAGTCAACCTTGTTATTTTGAGTACCTCTTGAATCTTGAACACATTAATAGCGTACGCTTGACCCATACCCATATTAAACATGAGCAGTTCAAGACGGTTTTGACCAACCAATTTGGTTCTTTGATCGACGTTTGATAATACACCAGACATAAATGCCTACACCTTTGCTCGCTTTCCTTTTTAATAGTGTAGCTCAAGGTACAGGTTTGCCCACTTTAAGCTAAGCTGATAAGTAATTAACTAATTTATGATTTATACCCATGGAAGAAAGTGGTCAAGCCTTGCTTGCACGGCAACCAATATACAACCGATCCTTAGAAATTGCGGCCTACGAACTTTTGTTTCGTGGGAACCCCCATTCTAATGACGCCCAGTTTACTTGTGGAGACAAGGCTACCAGCCAAGTGTTATTAAATGCATTTGGTGAGGCCGGCCTTCAATCAATTTGTGGCAATCACCCTGCATTTATTAATTTCACTAAGAATTTAATAATGGATCGTCCGTCGTTTGATCCAAAACAATACGTAATTGAAATACTAGAAGATATAGAGGTAGACGAGGCACTAATTAAAGCTGTGCAGGAAGCTAAAGCGGAAGGCTCTAAATTAGCCCTTGATGACTTTATATTAGATAAAAACAGCGCTCCATTACTGTCATTAGTCGATATTGTAAAAATTGATGTCTTAGCACTGACAAAGCAGCAAATAGAGCGATTCGCAAAAGTATTTAAGCCCCGTAAACTGATATTACTTGCCGAAAAAGTAGAAACTCATGAAATGTATGAGTTTTGTATGGATCTTGGTTTTGAGCTATTCCAAGGGTACTTTTTAAGTAAACCACAAATTGTTGAAGGCCGTGCGATGCCTGATAACAAAATACTGGTTTTTAAGCTGGTTAAAGAATTACAAAACCCAGACATTACCGTATCTACTATGACTCAAACCTTATCTCAAGACCCACAAATGGGGTATAAGTTATTAAGACTGGTTAACTCTGCGGCTTTTGCACGTATTAATAAGTGCTCTTCATTACAACAAGCCATCGCCATGCTGGGCTTAACGCATATTCGTAGTTGGGCCACTTTATTAGCGCTTGGCAACTTAGAAGATAAACCCATTGCACTAAGGCAGACAAGCCTAGAGAGAGCCATTTTATGTGAGAAACTGGGCACGCAAATTGGGCTATACCCTGACCATGAATACTACACAGTTGGTCTTTTCTCTTTACTTGATGCGTTTTTTAGACCGCCCAATATTAGAAATCATTAAAAGCTTGAACCTGCCC
>LNFX01000704.1_pt1 | contig 10572 bp, 16 predicted proteins | sample 1500681 | NCBI WGS metagenome assembly LNFX01 (sample SAMN04254626, study PRJNA301722) | marine sediment metagenome | isolation source: antarctic beach sand mud | place: Antarctica | collected 2015 | reverse complement strand
GAGGATGACTGGAACCGTGTATTGGCTTATTTGGCCGAATGTATTCCTGTTAAGAAGCAGGCCAGCTGAATTAAGAGGTTGTTTTGCTTTTATGGGACCTACTGGTGTTGGTAAAACGACTACTATTGGTAAAATTGCAGCGCAGCATGTTTTGAAATTATGGTTCAGAAGGCGTTGTTTTAATTACAACGGATACTTATCGTATTGCAGCACACGAGCAGTTAAGAACATTTGGGCGAAATCTTAAATGTGCCAGTTGTTGTGGTAAATGAATATTCAGATTTAAATGCGGTACTTGATAAATACGCCAGTTATTCGTTAGTGTTGGTTGATACAGCAGGGATGAATCCTAGAGACCGTAACCTAGAAAGACAACTGCTTATGATGAAAAGAGCGCATGCAAGACTTAAAAAATTGTTAGTTCTCCCTTGCACTAGCCAAAGGCAAGTTTTGAAAACAGTCTTTGATGTTTATTCTCAAGTTCAGTTAGATGGATGTGTGTTAAGCAAATTGGATGAGTCCGCTTCACTTGGTGAAGTAATTAGTGTGGTTGTTGAAGATAGTTTTGCCTGTAGTGTATGTTGCTGATGGGCAGAGAATTCCTGATGATATTCAGCCTGCCCGTGCTCATAATATAATTAGTCGAGCGGTACATACGGCAGAACAATATAGTCACATTTATAGTTCGTTGAAATACAGTAGTTAGCTATAGTTTATTATTATGGCAATGATATATGGTTGAAAACAAATTTAAATCTTAAATAAATAGATTTAATAATTACAAAGGTTGTGTCTATTATTGTTTATGCAGTCTAAAACAAACGTAAATGCTTATAATCAGAAACCCGAAATGTCGATAAGTCATGTAATCGATGAGTACGGTTATTTGGTAAAAAAAAATTGCTTACCATTTACTTGCAAGATTACCGAGTAGTGTTGAAATAGATGATTTGATCCAAGCGGGAATGATTGGTTTACTTGAAGCTTTTAAACGTTTTGAAACTACTAAGGGTGCAAGTTTTGAAACGTATGCTGGAATACGTATACGTGGTGCAATTATTGATGAAGTAAGAAAAAGTGATTGGGCACCAAGGTCCGTACGTCGTAACGGTCGAGCAGTTAGTACTGCAATTAAGGCGTTAGAAGGTAAGCTTGGACGTGAAGTAGGTGATGCTGAAGTAGCTAAAGAGATGAATGTTGGTCTTGGTGAATACCATGAAATGTTACAAGCAAACATGATGAGTCAACTGTTCAGTTTTGAAGAGATGTTAGAAACAGAAGGCGCAAGTGCTGAAGGATTTGATAGTGAAGAAAGTGGTCCTTACTCATTGGTTGAGGATGCAGATTTTCAACAGCAATTGGCACAAGAAATTGATCAATTAACCAGAAAGAGAAAAATTAGTGTTATCGCTTTATTATAATGAAGAGCTTAATTTGAAAGAGATCGGAGCTGTGTTGAACGTAAGCGAGTCTCGCGTGAGTCAGATACATAGTCAGGCTGCGATGCGTCTTAAAGCAAGACTAAGTGATTGGCGAGAATAAGTATGACTTTTGAATTTTTAGCTTTGGCTTGTGGAGGTTGCATTGGATAAGAATATGAAAATCCTAATAGTTGACGATTTTTCGACTATGAGACGTATCATCAAAAATTTACTAAGAGATTTGGGCTTTACTAATACAGTGGAGGCAGATGATGGAACAACCGCTCTGCCAATATTGCAAGCAGGTTCAATAGACTTTTTAGTGACAGATTGGAATATGCCAGGTATGACTGGGATTGAACTGCTGCGTGTAGTGCGGGCAGATGAAAAACTTAAGTCTATACCCATTCTAATGGTTACTGCCGAAGCGAAACGTGACCAGATTATTGCAGCTGCTCAAGCAGGTGTTAATGGCTATGTTGTTAAACCTTTTACAGCGGTTGCACTCAAAGAAAAAATCGAAAAGATTTTTGAGCGTATCGATGCTGGAAATTAGGGGCAAGTAATGTCTGATAGTTCTACTTCACAATTTTATAATTTTGAAAATGAAATGAAAGATGGAGCTGTTGATTTATTGCAGGCCGTTGAATCTGGTAATTTTGCTACTGCAATGAAAATTATTCAGGATTTAAGTGAATCTAGGCATAAAAATTTCTATAACGAAGTGGGACACTTAACCCGTAGCTTACATGATGCGATCCGTGATTTCCAAATGAGCACGGTAGATCAAATTGTTAGTAAAGATGACACTGAATCAAAGATTACAGATGCAACTGATCGACTTAATTACGTAATTGAAATGACAAGTCGTGCAGCCAATGTGACTATGGATATGATTGACAGCAGTGTGCCTGTTGCAGGGCAGTTGCAAAGTCAAGCACGTGGACTAAGGAAAGACTGGGAGCGGTTGATTCAACGAGATCTTACTCCTACAGAGTTTAGAGACCTTTATAAACGGATGGATATCTTTTTGAAGGATACTGATGAAAGTGCAACCGTTTTGCATTCAAACTTGAATTCCATCTTATTAGAGCAGGGGTACCAAGATTTGACAGGACAAGTTATTACTAAAGTGACAGAGCTTATTCGTGATGTAGAGGAAAAGTTGGTTCATCTTGTTGCGGTAGCTGGTCGAATTGACAGCATTTCTGGAGTTGAACATCAGAAAAAACAAACAACGGTTGATAGTAGTAATGACAGAGGTCATGGCCCAGCTATTAATAATCAAAGTCCAGAAGTATTGAACAGTCAAGACGAAGTCGATGACTTGCTTTCAAGTCTTGGTTTCTAGAGGGAGCTGAGAATGAGTTTTGAATTAGATGAAGAAATTTTACAAGACTTTTTAGTTGAAGCCGGTGAAATATTAGAGCAACTTTCTGAACAGCTTGTTGATTTAGAAAGAAATCCTGATGATATACCCTTGCTCAATTCAATTTTCCGAGGGTTTCACACGGTAAAAGGTGGCGCAGGCTTCTTACAATTTAATGCACTCGTTAATTGTTGCCACTATGCAGAGAATGTATTTGATATCCTTCGTAATGGACAACGAAGTGTCACTCCAGAACTCATGGATGTTGTATTACAAGCACTTGATGCCGTTAATGAAATGTTTGATACAGTTCGAGCCGGTGGCGATCCAGAGCCTGCTGACCCTGAAGTTATTACGGCACTAAGTAAATACGCAGAGCCGCCTTCAGAAAATGATGAAGCATCTGTTTATGAAGTAGAAGTTGAAGAGACCCCTGCAGGTTGATGCGCCTGTGCCAACTGAAAATACTTCATCTACTGAAAGTGATGATATATCTGATGATGAGTTTGAATCGCTTTTAGATGCACTTGGAGATGACGAACCTGCAAAAGCCCCTACTCCAAAGAATGATGATATACGGAAAGCGAGTTCGATGAACTATTAGATAAGTTGCATGGAGAAGGAGACCCGAGTGGAACTGAGAAAGTAAAGACTCTAACCAGAATAGTAAAAATGTTCAAGAAAAACTCACCTACGAGTGATGAAATCACAGAAGATGAGTTTGAAAACTTATTAAATGAACTTCATAAAGGTGGTGCGCCAGGTCAAGATCTATCCAATAAGAAGGCAGAAAGTAAATCAGAAGAAAAAGCATCTGCAGAATCGGGTGAGTCTTCACTAATTTCTGAAGATGAGTTTGAATCACTTCTTGATACTCTGCATGGAGATGGTAAAGCACCGAACAAAAATGATGCATCTAAAGCAGCAGTAACACCTAAAAAGGAGCCTAAACCAAAACCAGCAGCAAAGACTCCAGCTGCAAAAGTGGTACCGCCAGTCAAAAAAGAAACCCCTACCGCTAGCAAGCCAGTTGATGACAAGCAAAATGCACCTATTGTGCAAGAAACAACTGTTCGTGTTGATACGAAACGCCTTGATGACATAATGAATATGGTTGGCGAGTTAGTACTGGTACGTAATCGTCTTGTACGCTTAGGTTTACAAAGTGAAGATGAGTCTATGGGTAAAGCTGTTGCCAATTTAGATGTGGTAACAGGTGATTTACAAAATGCTGTAATGAAGACTCGAATGCAGCCTATTAAAAAGGTATTTGGTAGGTTTCCTCGGGTTGTTCGAGATCTAGCACGTAGTTTGAAAAAAGAAGTTGATCTTGAGTTACGAGGTGAAGACACAGACCTCGATAAAAACTTAGTAGAGGCGTTAGCTGACCCATTAGTGCATTTGGTGAGGAACTCAGTAGACCATGGTGTTGAAGGTCCGGATGTTCGCGAAGCTAATGGTAAATCACGTGTAGGAACGGTCATTCTATCTGCAGAACAAGAGGGAGATCATATTCTTCTCTCTATTGAAGATGATGGTGCAGGTATGGATGCTGTAAAATTACGTCAAATAGCTGTTACTAAGGGACTAATGGATGCAGATGCGGCTGAAAGATTATCTGATGATGAAGCCTTTAACCTGATTTTTGCCCCTGGCTTTTCTTCTAAAGTAGAAATTACAGATGTCTCTGGTCGCGGTGTTGGCATGGATGTTGTTAAAACTAAAATTTCTCAACTAAATGGTACATTAGATATTAAATCTGTTTTAGGCAAAGGCTCACGTTTTTCGATCAAAGTTCCTCTAACACTAGCTATTATGCCTACGCTTATGGTGATGTTATCGGATCAAGCTTTTGCTTTTCCTTTAGTAAGTGTTAACGAAATTTTCCATTTAAATCTTAAGAAAACGAATATTGTTGATGGACAGCAAGTGGTTGTTATTAGAGGGAAAACTCTACCAATTTTCCACTTGAAACATTGGTTGATTAAAGGTGAAACGGCGGATATGAACCCTGAAGAGGCACATATTGTTGTGGTTCAGGTTGGGATGTAGTGAAGTGGGTTTTGTTGGTTCGATCAGCTTGTTGGTCAAGAAGAAGTTGTTATTAAACCATTAGGCAAGATGCTGCAAGGCACTGCTGGAATGTCTGGGGCTACGATAACTGGAGATGGCCGTATTGCTTTAATTTTAGATGTTCCTAGCATGCTTAAAAGTTATGCATCAAGTTAGGCCATCTCTTTGCTTGGAGTAAATGTATGCCAGTAAATGTGCTGGTAGTCGATGACTCTGGTTTTTTTCGTCGACGCTTAGTTGAAATATTTGGTTCAGACTCTCGATTAAACGTTATCGGTACTGCCTCAAATGGTAAAGAGGCTGTAGAAAAAGTACAGTCATTAAAACCTGATGTCGTTACTATGGACTATGAAATGCCTGTTTTAGATGGCATCGCAGCAGTTCAAAATATAATGAAGCTAAACCCAACACCTGTTCTAATGTTTTCTTCGTTAACTCATGAAGGTGCTAGAGTTACATTAGATGCATTAGAGGCAGGTGCTGTCGACTTTATGCCTAAGAATTTTGAAGATATTTCTAGCGATTCAACGCAAGTTAAAAAAGTTCTTATAGAGAGAGTGATTGCTGTTTCAAGAACAAATGTTGGCGGTCAATTAAAACCTATATTAGGTGTTGTTAAGAAAGCGGCACCTGCACCTATTGTCACTGAACGTGGCGTTATTATTCCTCGAAAGCGCAAAAATACAAGTTTAATTGCGATTGGAACGTCAACAGGTGGGCCAATGGCACTGCAGGCAGTATTAACGAAGCTTCCTAAATTGCTATCGGTTCCTATTGTATTGATTCAACATATGCCAGCTGCTTTTACAAATGCATTTGCAGAGAGGCTCAATCAAATTTGTGAAATTACGGTTAAAGAAGCGGAAGATGGTGATAAGTTATTGCCTGGAGTCGCTTTGCTAGCGCCTGGTGGTAAACAAATGATGGTAGATCCTCGAAACGGTGGTTGTGTGCGTATTCTAGATGGCGATGAACGTTTAAATTATAAACCATCTGTAGATGTCACATTTGGTTCTGCTTCTAAATGTTTTCCCGGTAAAGTTTTATCCATTGTTATGACAGGAATGGGATCAGATGGTAGAGAGGGGGCGAGAATGTTGAAAAATACAGGTTCTCGAGTATGGTCTCAAAGCGAAGATTCTTGTGTTATTTATGGTATGCCAATGGCCATAGAAAAAGCCGATTTAGCTGATGATGTTATACATTTAGATCAAATAGGTGAGAGAATTGTGAGAGAGGTAGATTAGTTTTAATACTTCTCTTCAATAATCAAAATATATTGCATTAAGTTTATTTGATGTCTGTTGTGTTTATGCCTTATTTAGAAGATGGAAATGGGTGCTACAATAAAAAAGAGTCAAGCATGGAACGCTTTTTTATCGGACTGCTTGTCGCAAAATAGCCGATATTGGCTATGTTATTTTTGAAAGTATAGTGCACCTTATTTCTTTACGAAGACAATTTCATATCTATTCGTATTTCCCTTAACTATTATTAATTTTTTGTCGTGATGAAACCATAAAATAGAATTTCAAGAATTACATTTTGTTCGTGATAGTGTAATTTTAGTTTCTATTATTGGATGTTTTTTTGTGTCTAGCTAAAAAAAGAGTTGTCAAATACAATAAGAACAATAGCTGATGTCAAACGGCTGATATTCTTGTGTTTTAGAAGGTCTAAACTAAATTAAGCCGTACTTTTTAGATTAATAGCACGTTATATAATATATTAAGATTGAGTGAATACATTATAGTTGGATTAGGGGATCGAAGGTGCATATTTGGGCAGTTGCAAATCAAAAAGGAGGAGTGGGTAAAACAACAACGGTTGTTACCTTAGGTGGCCTACTTGCTGATGCCGGAAATAGAGTCTTAATGCTAGATTTGGATCCTCACGGTTCGTTAACTAGCTATTTCCGCTTTGATCCTGATTCAATTGAGCACAGCGCATATAATTTATTTTTAGGTAATGGAAAAGTTGAAGACGAATTACCGAAAAGTTTAGTTATTGAAACGGGCCATCCTAATCTATTTATGATTCCTTCATCAACAGCCTTGGCAACATTAGAGCGCCATGCTCAAGCTCAAGGTGGAATGGGGTTAGTTATTTCAAAAACCTTAGCGATTTTATGGGACGACTATGATTACGTTCTTATTGATAGCCCTCCAGTTCTTGGTGTTCTGATGATTAACGCTCTTGCTGCATGTCAAAGGTTAATTATTCCGGTGCAAACAGAGTTTCTTGCGCTTAAAGGGTTAGAAAGAATGATAAGAACATTAACCATGATCAATAGAGCAAGAAAACGTCCAGTTCCTTATTTAATAATTCCAACTCTTTATGACCGAAGAACTCAAGCATCAAATAAAAGCTTACGAACTATGAAAGATATGTTCGACGATGCTGTTTGGCATTCAGTTATTCCTGTTGATACTAAGTTGCGTGATGCCAGTACAGCTGGCATTGCTCCATCAGCATTAGATGTAAATGCTCGAGGTGTTAAAGCTTATAGTAATTTACTAGCCACGCTTATGGAGACTGTGAGTTAAGATAATGAAAGAAGATGTTGTATCAAAAGAAAAATTGATGGGGTCTCAATTAGTTGTTCAATCTTATTTAGACGAGCTTTTACAAGAAGCGACAATTGAAACTCAATACTCTGCAATAGAACCTGAAACTTCTGAGTTGGATAACTCTGCTCTTCCTTCTTCTGACATTAATGATGCTTTTGAGCCAGAATCATGGGTTACAGACAATGTTAAAAAGACTGATGAAAATGATATTAGTGCTTTCGCAGTTAAGTTAAATGAAACTGTTAACGAAAGGAGAAACAGAATCTTCAAATTAATGACACTCATATAGAAGGCTCATTACCCAGTGAAGAAACTAAAGATCAGGTTGTTGTAGAATATACTGAAGAAAAGCCGCTAGAGTCTGAAATAATCACGCATGGTGCAAAGGATAATATTGAACCCGAGTTGGCTGTAGTTGAACCTAAAGTAGTACGTGCAAAGACGAACCCTTTGCCTTGGGCTGAAAGTCGTTTTGAGTGCTTATTGTTTAATGTGGGAGGTTTAAAAATAATAGCAGTCCCTCTCATTGAATTAGGTGGAATTCAAAAGGCAGGTAAAGAAAGTATTACAACTATATTTGGCCAGCCAGATTGGTTTATTGGTATCTCTAGCATTAACGACTTGCGTATTCGAACAGTAGATACCGCTAAATGGGTGATGCCAAATCATGATAAAGATAAGTTGTCAGGTGCATTTCAATTTATTATTCAATTAGATAGATCCGATTGGGGTTTAGCTTGCGATGAAGTTGTAGAAGCTATTAAATTAGAGCCGTCAGAAGTGAAGTGGCGATCGGATAGAAGTAAGCGGCCTTGGTTAGCGGGTACAGTTATAAAACATATGTGTGCTATTCTTGATGTACAAGGCTTTATCGAACTACTTGAAGACCCAAAGAATGGTTTTAATCCTACATTAAAGTAATTTCATAAATGCGATCAGGCTCTCCTGATGTGGAGGAAATAGAATGACAGCAGTGACAACCGTAGCTGGAGCTGGAGTAGATGATCCTATTCTGCAATGGGTTACATTTCGTCTTGTCGATGAAGTGTATGGCGTAAATGTAATGCAAATAAAAGAAGTATTACGGTATTCCGAAATCGCACCAGTACCAGGAGCCCCTTCTTTTGTTTTAGGCATTATCAATTTACGTGGTAGTGTTGTGACTGTTATGGATACTAACCAAAGATTTGGTTTGAAATCAGGTGAAATTACAGACGCTACTCGGATTATGATACTAGAAATAGAAAGTCGAGTTATTGGTATACTAGTTGATTCAGTTTCAGAAGTTGTTTATTTACGTCAGTCTGAGATAGAAATGTCACCAAATGTTGGTAATGATGAAGCGTCTAAGTTTATTCAGGGTGTCTGTAATAAAAATGATGTGCTGCTGATTTTAGTAGATTTGGATAAATTGTTATCAGAAGACGAATGGTCTGATATTACATCAATGTAAATGTTGAGTGTTATGGAATCACAGTGGTTATTTAATTTACTTTTAGTTCTCGCTTTTGTTTTGCTATTAGGGTGCTTTACTTGGATATTAGTGCTATCGAATAAGATGAAAAAATCTATGAGATTGCAGTTTGAGAGTGAAGCCAGTCAAAAGAAACAAGTGCAAGTATTAGCTTCTGGTTCAATTGGTATGGGCAGGCGTCTTGTCGCGATTGAAAAAAAACTTAATATAGCAGTAGAACGACAATCTGAAATTTTATCTAAAGAAGGCAATGTTTCTTATAATAGATCTATGGAACTGCTTGATATGGGAGCAACAGTTGATGATCTTGTGGCTAAATGTGGTTTGATAAGAGCCGAAGCTGAGCTGATAGATTTATTATTCAAAGAGTCGAAACGGAGTGTCAGTCAATAGTTAATACTATAAAAGTGATATGCAACAGCGTTTCTAGCTGGTTAAATCTTTCATTTTATGTGAAAAAGCAATGATTTCTGCCACTGTTAGATAAAGTGCCTCAGGAATCTCATCCCCTAATTCTAAAGATCCTAAAACTTCAACTAGCTCTGGGCTTTTATGAAGTAAAACACCGTGTTCTTCAGCAACTTGCATTATCCGCTCGGCTACGTATCCTGCTCCCTTCGCTGTTATTGCTGGTGCATTATTATAATCATAGTGTAAAGCAACTGCTTTTTTTATCATAAGGTTAGGTTCTCACATCAATAAGTCGATCAGATGGCGTAGCGGCTTTTTCTTCGGTGAGTAAGCGGCAGAAGCAATCTAGTTGCTCCAATTCGATTTCTTTATTTTCTAATTCAGACTTTAAAAGAGAAAAATTTTCTCTAATTACTTTTTCTGTTTCTTGTTTTTCTGCTACAAAATAATTCCTGCTTGGTTTTCTTTTATTCGTGCCCTCGCTTCAAATTTACCGGTCTCTGGGAAATCAAATCTCAACTTTACTAGCCAACGACGCTTTTGTTGTTGGGTATATTCCGATTGAGACGGATCTCTTTCTATCTGAAACTGAATGAGTGAGGTTGCTTCTTTATCTCGTATAGGCAATTCAAGAAAAATAGGGGCATTTGATGCTTCAGATTTACTTTGTTCAACAAGTGTTTTTAGTTGGCTAGTAGTAATACGTTCCAAAGCCTGATGAGCTATTTTTAATTGTTCTGCAGGTGTATTAATATAATCTATATCCATTTGAGCAGATAATTGTTGTGCTGTTGCCTGCAACTTAAGCCAATTAAGTTTTACGTCTTTGCTAGTATCAGTGTTGGTATGCAATAAACTATTTTCTAAAAATAGACCGCTATTTTGTAATGATTGCTTTACTTTGTCGACGGTTTTGAAATCTTCAGTGCTTGGAAAACTTTGCAGTAATTCGCTAATAGCTACTTTTAGTTTTTGTGGTGTCTCTTGTTTTTGTAAGGCGTTATTTAAATTTTTTGATGGCGGTTGTTAATTCTTGCTCACCAAGTTGTTGGGGTAAACTTTGAGATAATGCGTTGTTAATAATGGATGGTTGTTTAGTATCCTGTTTAGGAATAGCTTGTAATTGACCTTTTAGGTCAGTAAATACTTGGATAGTAGAGCCAATAGGTAAATTTTTAGAGCTCAAAATCTCAAAGTTTGAATTGCCATCGGTCACTACAAAGCCTTGTTGTATAACAGGGATTTACCGTGTTG
>LNFX01000395.1_pt1 | contig 10610 bp, 9 predicted proteins | sample 1500681 | NCBI WGS metagenome assembly LNFX01 (sample SAMN04254626, study PRJNA301722) | marine sediment metagenome | isolation source: antarctic beach sand mud | place: Antarctica | collected 2015 | reverse complement strand
AGAGTGCACCATGTCTGCGCCCCCAATAAAAGAGTTAACAGTGATGCTTGTTGATAATGAGCCAGCCAGAGCTGCTATTGTTGAGCAAGCAATGATGGATAGCGGTTATCGCGTTATTAGACGCCTTGATAATGCCAAAAATCTGACCGAAGCAGTAACCAAATTTCAACCTGATATGGTCATTATTGATATCGAATCCCCTGATCGAGATGTGTTGGAAAATATGTCTCGACTCACTCAAAATAATCCTCGTCCCATCGTGATGTTTGCTGAAGAAGATGACTCTCATCATGTTGAAGCGGCTATAAGGGCAGGTGTTAGTGCTTATGTTGTAGACGGCGTAAAAAGAGGCAGTGTCAAAGCCATACTGCAAGTTGCGATTGCCAGATTTCGTGAATTTCATGCGCTCCGTTCTGAATTAGAGACGGTGAAAAGTCAGCTTGAAGATAGAAAATTGATAGACAAAGCGAAAGGCTTGATTATGAAGCATCAAAAATGTGATGAGCCTGCTGCTTATCAAGCCCTTAGAAAGCTGGCGATGGATCGCAGTCAGCGTATGACCGACGTTGCTCGAAATATCATATCGGTGATGGAATTAATGGGAGGTTCAAAGTGAACCTAAATAAACCAATGAACATTATTCTTAATAGCGAGCCTGTCCGGGTGGGTTTTATCCCATTAATTGATTGCGCCCCTTTTGTTATTGCTCACGAAAAAGGCTTCTTCACTCAGGAAGGGGTTGAGGTTGTTCTTTCTAAAGAAGCCTCTTGGGCTAGTATCCGGGATAAAGTTGCGTTCAATTTACTGGACGGTGCACACATGTTGGCGTCTATGCCAATTGCGGCCAGTTTAGGTATTGGTACGATTAAAACCGCCATGCAAACCAGTTTTACCGTTAGTCATAATGGCAATGGCATTACGATTGGCAATGATTTGTATGAACAGCTTCAGAAATACGCTAATTCATCTGCTGAGATTCGTTCCGGTGTTGCATTAAAACGATTCATAAACAGTCGTGAGCCGCAATCTGAGCCACTGCGTTTTGCGATGGTTTACCCTTACTCTTCTCATAATTATCAATTGAGAGATTGGCTTGGTTGTGCGGGAGTTGATTCAGACAAAGATGTTCAGATTATTGTTGTCCCACCGGTAAAAATGGTGGATAGCCTAAAAAAGGGTGAAATAGATGGCTATTGTGTTGGCGAGCCTTGGAACAGTCTTGCGGTAGAGCAAGGCGCCGGTCATATGCTGGTTACTGGCTATGAAATTTGGGGGAGCACGCCGGAAAAAGTATTTGGTGTGAATTCTATCTGGGCAGAGACAAATCCACAGATTCATCTTGCAATGATTCGAGCGTTAGAGAAAGCCTGTACTTGGGTGGATGAGCCCGAAAATCGAACCGAGCTCTTGAATATATTAAGCCATCCAGATTATCTGAATTGCACCATGGAGCAGTTGGTTTATGGGTTTGGTTCAATTAAGCCGAAAGGGCAGTTTGATTGGCCGATGGAAGCGTATCAGCGCTTTTCGGGTCACGAAACCAATAAGCCTTTACCCAGTTATGCTTTGTGGATTATGGCGCAGATGTATCGTTGGCAGCAATTAACTCAAGTAACTTCAATTAATCATGTGGCAGAGCAAGTGTATCGACAAGACCTTTATTACCAAGCATTAGGACTTGAGGTTGAACGGGATGATTCGTGGCGTTTATCTACTCAAGAAGAGTCAGAATGGTTTGGTGCGGTAGCGTGCGGGAAAATTCGTTTACACCCAGATGGCATATTGAAAGGGTTTGTTAAATAACGTGTCTTTTTATAGTGCGCAGCGCATGGATATAGGGCGTAAGCGACGGTGGTTCATGTTATACGTGCTTATAAAAGTAAAAAATTCGAATAAAATCAGTGTCTTATTTTTATTGGCACGCCGTATGCTTTATTTTAGAAATAAGGTTAAATATATAGAACTTACTGTATGTTTTTCGAATTTACATCTTGGTGAAATGAGCAACGATGCTTAATTTTCACCCACATTACAGATAGTTCAATGTAGAACTATTTATGAATGGCAAAGGCGCCTGTGAACACATTTTTGTGATTCACATGCGCCTTTTTTTGTTTTTATCACTTTTCTAACGCGGAGCATGGCTATGACTATGAGATCTTTTAAAGCGGCTTTATCTTTGTCGACAGCAGCATCTACCACTAAAAAAGCAGGACTGTCTCTATTGGTTGGTTCTGTACTTTTTTCCGGTATGGCTCAGGCTGAGCTTGGTTATCCAGAAAAAGAAGAGCTGAAATTTGGCTTTATCAAATTGACGGATATGGCGCCGTTGGCGATTGCCTACGAAAAGGGTTACTTCGAAGATGAAGGTTTGTACGTCACGCTAGAAGCTCAGGCTAATTGGAAGGTTTTGCTAGATAGAGTTATTGACGGACAGCTTGATGGCGCACACATGTTGGCGGGGCAGCCTCTGGGTGCGACGATTGGCTACGGTACTAAAGCACACATTGTTACCGCTTTTAGCATGGACTTAAACGGTAACGGCATTACTGTTTCCAATGATGTTTGGGCTGAAATGAAAAAGAACATTCCACATGATGCCGACGGAAAACCCGTTCATCCAATCAGTGCGAGTGCTTTAAAACCTGTTGTTGATGGTTATAAAGCAGAAGGTAAACCTTTCAAAATGGGGATGGTTTTCCCCGTCTCTACCCATAACTATGAGTTGCGTTATTGGTTAGCCGCTGGTGGTATTCACCCTGGTTACTATGCACCAGCGAAAGGCGATACGAGTGGTCAGATTAATGCTGATGCTTTGCTTTCTGTAACGCCGCCACCACAAATGCCAGCCACGATGGAAGCCGGAACGATCCATGGCTACTGCGTAGGTGAACCTTGGAACCAGCAAGCCGTCTTTAAAGGCATTGGTGTTCCAGTGATTACCGATTACGAGATTTGGAAAAATAACCCAGAAAAAGTATTCGGTGTGAGCAGTGATTGGGCTGAAGAAAATCCAAACACACACATTCGTGTCGTAAAGGCGATGATTCGAGCGGCTAAATGGCTAGACGAAAATAACAATGCAAATCGCCCTGAAGCGGTCGAAATCTTGTCTCGTAGTGATTATGTCGGTGCGGATTACGATGTTATCGCCAACAGTATGACAGGGACTTTTGAATACGAAAAAGGCGATAAGCGCGATGTGCCTGACTTTAACGTATTCTTCCGCCATCACGCGACTTACCCTTACTACAGTGATGCAATCTGGTACCTAACGCAAATGCGTCGTTGGGGGCAAATTGCCGAGCCGAAATCAGACGAGTGGTTTATGAAGACGGCGAAAGAGGTTTATCGTCCAGATATTTATGCTCAAGCGGCTAAAACGTTAATTGAAGATGGTCTGATGACAGCGTCTGAGTTTCCTGACTTTGATAAAGAAGATGGATTTAAAGCACCACAAAGCGAGTTTATAGATGGTGTTACCTATGACGGCAAGCATCCTAATGATTACCTAAAAAGCTTTAAAATTGGCTTGAAAGGCGACGATCAAATATAAGTCAAGTGAATACCAAGGCGGCTAATAGGTCGCCTTATTCGTCAAATTGAGTGAGAAAAGATTTATGAATATACCCAGCTTATCCATGGCGTCATTAAAAGAAAGAATCGCCAGCTTTTCGCTAAAAAGTGTATTACTTCCTCTTTTTGGAATTTTAGTGTTTGTTTTGCTATGGCAAGTCGGAGCGAGCCGAGTTCACACTTCTTTAGGTGAGTTTCCTGGGCCTACTGTTGTATACGAGCAATGGAACAGTCTGGTCGCTGAACATCAAAATGAGCGGATAAAAGAAGATAAGTTTTACGAACGTCAAGAAAAGCGTATTGAAGTTCGACAAGTAAAAGATCCTAGCTACGAAGGTAGATTAATAGATTACACGGGTAAACCGACGTTTTTTTTTGACCAAATATTCACCAGCTTATATACCGTACTAGCTGGTTTTGGTTTAGCCAGTTTCATTGCTATTCCGCTGGGTATTTTGATCGGTTTGAATAGCTCGGTATACAGTGCGCTTAATCCAGTAATTCAAGTTTTCAAACCGGTTTCTCCGCTCGCTTGGTTGCCTTTGGTCACTATGGTGGTGAGCGCTAGTTATGTCTCAGATGACCCGATGTTCTCCAAATCTTTTTTGACCTCGATGTTTACCGTGACCTTGTGTTGTATGTGGCCAACGCTGATTAACACGGCCGTTGGTGTGGCTGCGGTTGAAAAAGATTTACTGAATGTATCAAAAGTTTTGCGACTTGGTTGGGTTACTCATGTCATTAAGATCGTCATTCCATCTGCTATCCCTCTTATGTTCACCGGTCTACGGTTGTCACTTGGTATTGCTTGGATGGTATTGATTGCGGCCGAAATGCTGGCGCAAAACCCGGGACTTGGAAAGTTTGTTTGGGATGAGTTTCAAAATGGTAGTTCTGACTCTTTAGGACGAATCATGGTAGCGGTGTTGATGATTGGTTTCATCGGTTTTTTATTGGATAGAGCGATGCTGATGGTTCAGCGCTTTGTCTCTTGGGATAAAACACAAGTGCTTCGTTAAATAGAAATACGTTAATTAGAAACAGATCAAATAGAAATAGAGGCATTGGAGAATAGCATGGCAACACATCTAGACATTAGTAAAGTTTCTATCGAATTTCCAACCGCGAAAGGTTCGTTTAAAGCGTTGGATAGCGTCAGTCTGAAAATTGCGAAAGGTGAAATTGTTTCTCTTATCGGCCACTCGGGTTGTGGTAAATCGACGGTGCTTAATATTGTCGCCGGCCTTTACGACGCGACGGAAGGCGGCGTGTTGTTAGATGGGAAAGAGGTGAAAGGACCGGGGCCTGAGAGGGCGGTTGTTTTTCAGAATCATTCATTGCTTCCTTGGTTAACGTCTTACCAAAATGTTGAACTGGCGGTAAAGCAGGTTTTTAAAAAAACCAAGTCTAAAAAAGAAATGCACGACTGGATCATGCACAACCTAGAGCTTGTACATATGACTCATGCGGCGGATAAGCGTCCTGATGAAATATCAGGCGGAATGAAGCAACGTGTCGGTATTGCTCGCGCTTTGGCGATGGAGCCTAGTGTACTTTTGATGGATGAGCCTTTTGGTGCACTGGATGCACTGACTCGAGCTCATCTTCAAGACTCCTTGATGGAAATTCAAAAAGACCTCAATAACACCGTCATTATGATTACGCACGACGTAGATGAAGCGGTATTACTGTCGGATCGTATTGTGATGATGACAAACGGCCCAGAGGCAACCATAGGCGAGATTCTTCAAGTGGACTTAGAGCGTCCTCGTGATCGTTTAGCGCTTGCGAACGATCCTAAATACGTGAATTACCGAGCGCAAGTGTTGACCTTTTTGTACGAAAAACAGCGCAAAGTAGAGCCTATCGTCGCGGTTAAGAATAAAAAACCAGCCACCAATGCTCATGTCGCGAATGCTTAAGCAAATGAAGCCATCAAGTCGCGTTCGCATCGTTATTGTTGGCGCCGGAATGGCGGGCAGTAAACTGGCGAATGATTTGCTGCAAACGCCCAATACCCATCATTCAATCACCTTGATAGGTGAAGAGTCTCAAGTGGGCTATAACCGCATTATGTTGTCTTCACTGTTGGCGAACGATATTTCTGATGCAGAAATGCCGTTGGTCAGCACCGATAAAATGCGTGTTGGTGGTGTGCATATTATTTCTGGTGATCCGGTTATTGGTATGGACCTTGAAACAAAAGAACTACGTTTGGCCAGCGGCCAAAGTGTGACTTATGACCAGTTAATTTTTGCCACCGGCTCGCGGGCCAAGATACTACCGATAGAAGGTGCGTCTGCACCGAATGTTATGGGTTTTCGTACTTGGCAAGATGTTGATGTGATGACGGCGCTTAAAGGTTGTCAGTCAGTGTGCGTGATTGGCGGTGGGCTTTTAGGCTTAGAAGCCGCAGTTGGTTTGGTTAAGCGCGGCCATAAAGTCACTGTATTTCATCGATCAAATTGGTTGCTGAATCGTCAACTGGACGCTGAATCTGCTCAACTCTTACAAAACCGGCTCGAAGAAATGGGTGTCCAATTTCAATTAGGTGAATCACCGTCGGCATTTTTACAGTCAAAAACTGGATTGGTTACGCATGTGGTTTGCCAAAGCGGTGAGCACATGCCAGTGGATTTGGTGGTGATGGCCGCGGGGATTTCACCTGAAGTTCGTTTGGCAAAAGAGGCTGGGATAGACGTTAATCAAGCCATTGTTGTCGACGAAAAAATGAAGACGTCTCATCCTGATGTTTTTGCATTGGGGGAATGTTGTGAGTTTGAACAGCAAACGTTTGGTTTGGTTGCGCCAATTTGGACACAGATCAAAGTGCTAATAACGGTATTAAGTGGTGAAGATGGTTGTTTTGTTATTGAGCCAACACCCACCAAGTTAAAAGTATCTGGAGTGAATCTTTTTTCAGTCGGAAAAATTCAACCTTCTCAAGATGATGACTGCATTTTTTTCAAAGATGTGGCAGCAAACCATTACCGCAAACTGGTGGTCAACGACGGCTTACTGGTTGGGGTTATTCTTTATGGCAACGTCGCCGATGGGAGCTGGTATTTCCAGCTTATTCAAAATAAGACCAATGTCTCTGACATGCTTGAATTACTGGTTTTTGGTGAGGCGTATTGTCGTCCAAAAGTAGCCTGATGAGCAGATTTAGACGTTGCTAGTTAAACAAGTAAGGGGAAACACGATGACTTCTAATAAACCTTTATCAACGATCAAACCACATCTTGTTGTGGTGGGTAATGGCATGGTTGGCCATCATTTTGTCGAGCAGGTCATCGCTCAAGGTGGTCATGAAAACTTTCAGATCACCGTTTTTGGTGAAGAGCCGCATTTAGCGTATGACCGTGTGCACCTTAGTGAATATTTCACCGGCAAAGGCGCAGCGGATTTAGCGATGACGGATGGCTCATTGTACGACGACAATGGCGTTCGGTATTTCACTAATAGTTTGGTAACGCAGATTGATCGTGCGGCGAAGCTGCTTGTTTTGAAAAATGGTGAGACATTGTCTTACGATAAGCTTGTGCTTGCCACAGGGTCTTATCCTTTTGTTCCACCGATTCCTGGCCATAAACGTAACAATACCTTTGTTTACCGAACGCTTGAAGATCTGGATGCGATTAGGAACTGTGCGAAAACAGTGACGCGCGGTACGGTTGTTGGTGGTGGTCTGTTGGGTTTGGAAGCGGCAAATGCGCTCAAAAACCTTGGTCTTGAAACCAGTGTGGTGGAGTTCGCACCACGCTTGATGCCAGTACAGTTAGATGAAAAGGGCGGAAGCGTCCTCAAAGGCATGATCGAAGGTTTGGATGTAAAGGTCTATACCGACACGGCGACACAAGACATTGTCGACGGTGAAACGGCTTTTCATCGTATGAATTTTGCAGACGGCACTCACCTTGAAACGGATTTGATTTTGTTTTCTGCGGGTATTCGCCCTCAAGACGCATTGGCGAAACAATCGGGTTTAGAGACGGGCGAGCGTGGTGGTATCACCATTAATAATCATTGCCAGACAAGCGATGAAGACATTTATTCTATCGGCGAGTGTGCGCTGTGGAATGGTCGAATTTATGGTCTAGTGGCGCCAGGTTACACCATGGCAAAAGCCGCTGCAGGGCATTTGTTAGGCACGGAAAGTTTGTCTTTCACTGGTGCAGATATGAGTACCAAGCTCAAACTACTTGGTTGTGATGTAGGTTCTGTCGGTGATGCTCATGCCCAAACACAAGGTTGTAAGGTGTTTGTATATCAAGATGAGATTAGCCAAAGCTATCGGAAAATGGTGGTGTCGGAAGATGGTAAAAAGTTATTAGGCGCAGTATTGGTTGGTGACAACAGCTATTACGATACGTTGTTGCAATATTATCTGAATGCCATTGATTTGCCAGCACAGGCTCAATCATTAATTTTGCCTGCGATGGATGGTGCGCCAGTTGGATTGGGGGTGGATGCTTTACCTACGACGGCGTCTATTTGTAGTTGTCATAATGTCTCCAAGCAAGACATCAGTGACGCCGTGTGCAACGGGGCTTTGTCTGTTGGCGATGTAAAAGGTGTTACCAAAGCCGCAACGGGCTGTGGTGGTTGTGCGGCGTTATTGAAAAAAGTCGTCGATAACGAATTACTGGCGTTGGGTGTGGAAGTAAGTACTGATATTTGTGAGCACTTTGCCTACACGCGCCAAGATTTATACAACATGGTGAAAATCGAAGAAATTAAAAGCTTTGATCGCTTATTAGAGACTCACGGTAAAGGCCACGGTTGTGAAATTTGTAAGCCAGCGGTGGGGTCTATTTTAGCCAGTGTTTGGAATGATTATGTTCTGAAAAAAGAACATATCAGCTTGCAGGACACCAATGATCGTTTCTTAGCGAACATGCAAAAAGACGGAACCTATTCGATTGTTCCTCGTATTCCTGGAGGGGAAATCACCCCTGATAGGCTGATTGTATTAGGTGAAGTGGCGAAAGAATACGCGCTTTATACCAAGGTGACAGGTGGTCAGCGTATTGATTTGTTTGGTGCAACATTAGCTCAGCTGCCAGAAATCTGGGAGAAGTTAATCGCTGCTGGTTTTGAAACAGGCCAGGCTTACGGTAAGTCATTGCGTACGGTGAAATCCTGTGTTGGTAGTACTTGGTGTCGTTATGGTGTTAACGACAGCATGAAAATGGCGATTGATCTTGAGAACCGTTATAAAGGTTTACGTTCACCTCATAAAATAAAATTTGCCGTATCAGGTTGTACTCGAGAATGTGCAGAGGCGCAGAGCAAAGATATTGGTGTGATTGCAACAGAAGGTGGTTGGAATTTATATGTCTGTGGTAACGGTGGTATGAAGCCTCGTCACGGTGATTTATTTGCCACTGATTTAGACGATGAAACCTTAGTAAAATACATTGACCGTGTGCTGATGTTTTATACAAAAACCGCAGATCGCTTACAGCGAACATCGGTATGGATGGATGGTTTAGAGGGTGGTTTAGCGTATTTAAAAGACGTTGTTATTAATGACAAACTTGGCTTATGCGATGAGTTGGAAGCGCGGATGGAACATATTGTTGATACTTTCCAATGTGAATGGAAAACCACTTTAGAGGATCCAGAAGCACTCAAAACCTTTCGTCAGTTTGTTAACTATGAAGGGGTTGATACCAACGTGGTCTTTGTCGAAGAGCGAAACCAGATGCGCCCAGCAACAGATCTTGAAAAACAGCAACTCATTGCTAAGGCGGGGTAATAAAATGACGATGCAGTGGAAATTAGTGTGTAAGCAAAGCGACCTTGTTGTGGGCGCTGGTGTGGCGGCCATGGTGAATGGTGAACAAATAGCGTTGTTTTATGTACCCGAATCGGAAAAAAAGGTCTTTGCAATTGGAAACTGGGATCCGATAGGAAAAGCCAACGTAATGTCGAGAGGTCTCGTTGCCCACCTTCAAAATGAATGGGTGGTCGCGAGCCCTTTGTACAAACAGCACTTTGTATTGGCATCGGGCCAATGTATTGAAGAAAACATCAAAGTGCCTCACTGGTCTGCTAAATTAGAAGATGACAATTTATACATTGCGCTGAATTAAATATTAATGCCAAAAAATACGTGCACTTAAGTGATTGCTTTGCTCTATATAGGTGCGTTTTTACCTAATGTGTCATTGGTTTTTTTTGATAGCTTGTCCTAACGCCTTTAATAGCGGTGAACGATGAGGTTTGTATGAATTTTTCAAGTTGGCTCACTTATTGCTTTTATAATATTAACTGATGCACCGTAAACCGACGATGGCTTACACATAAAGCAGTCAGATATTACAAAAGGCAACGAGGCCCAATCGCTTTTCTAGGAAAGCGATGACTATATGTTTGGGGTTTTAGGTTTTGCACCTCATCAATGGTGATGGCATCGTTGCGAAAAACCTCAACAGTAGCCCCAAGCTGACCAAAATATTGGACCAGATTATAGGTAAATGAGTCATAGTTGTCGATCATCAAGAGCATGGGGCTTATTGTTACTCCAATCCTCGTTGAACCATATCCACGGCCCGAAAGATGGCACGGGCTTTTTCCCGGGTCTCTTCATACTCTCGTTCTGGCTGAGAGTCAGCAACAATTCCTGCTCCAGCCTGAACATAAAGTGTACCATCTTTAATAACCGCAGTTCGAATGGTGATGGCTAAATCCATATTTTTTGAAAATGAGATATAACCAACAGTTCCTGCATACGGACCCCGGCGGGAGACCTCCAGTTCGTCAATAATCTCCATAGCCCGAATTTTTGGTGCACCGCTGACTGTTCCGGCTGGAAAGGTAGCAGCAACAACATCAAAAAGGCTAAAATCTTTACGAAGCCGGGCCTCAACATTGGAGACAATGTGCATAACATGGGAGTAACGCTCAATGGTGAATTGATCGGTTACTTCAACAGTACCAGTCTTGGCAACCCGGCCTAAATCATTACGGCCTAAGTCTACCAGCATTATATGTTCCGAAAGCTCTTTGGGGTCGGCAAGCAGTTCTTT
>LNFX01000466.1_pt1 | contig 10692 bp, 10 predicted proteins | sample 1500681 | NCBI WGS metagenome assembly LNFX01 (sample SAMN04254626, study PRJNA301722) | marine sediment metagenome | isolation source: antarctic beach sand mud | place: Antarctica | collected 2015 | reverse complement strand
CTGCTGAAATAGCGAGTTTTTCTTGTGTTACTTTTTCTAAGGCTAAGCCGGCAACTTGTGGCTCTGCCGGTGCCGCTGTGACGCGAAAACTGTCTAAGTGACCCGCCGATATAAAGGTGCATTGCGCCTTTTGATTTTTCGGTCAGAGACAAAGCCTTGCCTGTTTTTTGCTGAGTAATGGTGTGAAGACTTTCTGTTCTGGCTTCAATGGTTGGCCCTGCATCGAAAATGTCCACATAGCCTCTAAACTCGAAGCCTTCTTCCAATAAAATGTCTGCGCTTTGGCTGGAGTCTTCATGAATCACACCAATAACGTCTTGCGCGGCTTCTGGCAAAGTAGGCACATAAATAGGATAACGAGGCATTAAATCTGCGATAAAATGTTTATTACTCACTGCTGAAAGGTAGTCGGCTTTTTGGAAGTCCATGGAAAAAAAAATGTTTTCCAAGCGCATCCCAAAAAGCAGAGTAGCCTTGTTTGTCACTTTCACCGCGAAGCTCAGCAAAGAGGCGTTTAGTAAAACGTTCAGGGTAACGAGCGATAAACAGCAACCGAGCTTTTGACAACAACGACATGGCTAGCGGATTTTGATGTGCTTTGTCGACGACCAAAGCAATAAGACGGCTTGTGCCGCTGTAGTCATGGCATAAATACAAGGCTGGAATACGATTGTGAATTTGCAGTTGAGGGGAAGCGTGAACCACTTCATCAATGCGGTAGCTGTAAAAAGGGGCATCAGCACCGACCATTGCATCGATGCCACAACAACCGACTATTTTCTCGTTGCTGGTGTCGACCAGCACAAACAAGTAGGATTCATCCCCTGGCTGTACAACATCGGTTTGAAAAGAGCGACGCGATGAGGCAATTTTGTCGTTTAAGCGCTCTCTGTTCGCGGGGAAGTTTGTAATACCAATACCGACCTGTTGAGCAAGGCGTTCCAGCGCGGGAAGATCTGCAAAATCTACTGGACGTACTAGATACATATTAAATCCCTGAAAAATTCGTTATAAGCGATAATGTGTTAAGTATTATCACTGAGATCGACAAAGTTGGTAAGAGAGTAACTTTCTTATTGGCGACAGGTTTTTCTGGATATTGGCTGTTTTTGGTCGATTTTTTAAAAGTATAGAAGGATGAAAGATGAAATCTGGCGTATATCAGCATTATAAAGGCGCTGAATATTGGGTTGAGCGTGTGGTAAAACACAGTGAAACAGAAGAGAGTTTGGTTATTTATCAGGCTTTATATGGCGATTTTGGTTGGTGGGCTAGACCGCTAACCATGTTTAAAGAGTCGGTTGAAATCGACGGGGAAAGCATTTCGCGCTTTGACTGGGTGAGAGCCGAGCGCGACGCGGGATGATTTATACATTGCTTGTTGGTTTGGCTGCTATTGGACCTGATGTTTATTTAGTCAGGCGTTTATTTAGTCAGGTAAGTGCATCCAAGGCGATTCGCGCATAAAGAAAATGATTTGCTCTCTAAGCCAGCGATGGGCAAGATCATTGTTGAAGCGTTCGTGCCAAAAAATATGAATAGGGTGTCGGCCATTATATTCGTCAAGCTCCAATACTTCTTTGGGGATTGGTAATAATTTGACCGGATAGAAATTGGCCTTTTCACACATTACGTTTAGAAATAAATCGCCAATTGAACGTGACGTGACCAGTGCCATGCCGCGTTTTACCGCTTGCATCGCTACCATTAAGCTATCGGTTTCGAGGTTTGGTCGTATGATATGACCTCGTTGCTTGAGTTTTTGTTCAGTCTTTGAAAAAGAGCTATTACGATGACTGCGTAAATGGTGAGTGACCACTTTATGGGACAGTAAGTCCGACACAGACACCTTCTCTTGATGAAACAACGGATGGGCTTCGCTCAATACAATACAGGCTTCCATATAGCCTATTAACTTGCTGCGAATATTCCCCGGCGTATCGTTAATACGCATGATCCCCAAATCTATGTTGCCAGACGTTAGCTCATCAAGTTGAGCACCGCCCCATGAACTGATGGATAAACACAGGTTCGGTGCTTGGTATTGTAACGAGGCGAGCAAGGGCTCGATAAAGTTTCCAAATCACCTTCATCAACACGCAACTTAAAGCGTCTGTCTAGCGTCTTTAAATCCAACGAATTTGGGCTCATTAGTTCGGACAACGAGCTTAGAATCGGTCGTATCTGATCTTGTAACTCAGACGCTCTGGCAGTGGGCGTTAATCCATACGCTTGGCGAGTGAATAATGAATCTTTAAACAAATCCCTTAGTCGTTGTAAGCTTTTGCTTAAGGCTGGCTGAGTGACGCCCAACCTTTCTGCCGCACGTGACACGCTGCCTTCTTCCATAATGGTGGTAAAGGCAACGAGTAGCTTAATGTCGAGCTTTAAGATGTCGTCTAGACGCATAATCTTCTCAATGAAATAAAGGGTAAAACAGAGAGTCTTGACGCTTTATGGCGACAAGACTCTTTGATATACAGTAATCAGTGTTTAATTGAAATCGCGGTATGGACGATATTTAACACGGAACAGCAGTGTATAAAACACCGGTACAGCGATGAGCGTTAGTATCGTAGCAAAACCAAGACCGAAAGAAATAACAACGGCCATGCCTTCAAAGAACGCATCGTAAAGCAGTGGAATCATACCGAGTATGGTGGTAATAGCAGCCATACAAACGGGACGAACACGACTTACTGCGGAATTGAAAATTGCCTCGTACTTTTCGGTTCCTTGATCGAATTCATAGTTAATTTGATCCGCCAGTACAATGCCGTTTTTCACCGTCATCCCCGACAGACTCAAAAATCCGAGCAGTGCCATAAAGCTGAATGCGGAGTTCATTACGAGCAATCCAGTGGACACACCAATTAAGGCCAGTGGGACACAAAACCAAATTGTGAGTGGTACACGAATCGAGTTGAACAGCAAAATAGTAATGATGAACATAAACAAGTAACCCATAGGCAACGCTTTGAATATGTTTGCTTGTGCATCGGTACTGCTTTCGTATTCGCCACCCCATTCTAACGTATAACCTGGTGGTAATTTGATGGCTTCAATATCCGCTTTAGTACGACCAAATATCGCCATGGCGGTTTCATCACCCAAAATTTTAGGGTCGGCCATGACAGTGATTGTACGTTTACGATCTCGGCGTTCGATAATCGGATCTTCCCATACGGTTTCAAAGCCAGAAACCAATGTGGAGAGCGTGACGTAAGAACCCGACGCTGGACTATAAATCTGCAAATCACGGATTTGGTCAATGGAGACTCGTTCATTTTCTGGCGCGATACGAACAATAGGAAGAAGGTCTGTGCCTTCACGGTACAAGCCAATTTGTGAACCAGTGAAGTTAGTGAGTAGAACGTCATCCAGTTCGGTTTTACTGATGCCTAAGCGTCGGGCCTGAGCATCATTAAAGATTGGGCGAAGAACCTTAACTGGCTGACGCCAATCGTCTTTAATATTTTCCAGGCCACCATCATTACGGTAAATATCTTGGATTTTTGCGCTAAATTGACGCAAAAGTTTAGGATCAGGACGCTTATGCGCGTTTCAAGTTTTGCGCCACTATCGGGCCCTAATTGTAGGCGTTGCAGTTTCACTTCTAACTCAGGGTAATCTTCCTGCATTTTGTAATACAGGTCTTTTAATAGCCCCGGAATTGCTTCTTTTTCTTTGGTACGAACAATAAATTGAGCGTAGCTAGAGTTCGCCTGCTGAGCATTGTAAGTCAACATGAAGCGCAAGGCGCCTTGACCCGTTGTCGAAGTGACGTATTCAATGCGCTCGTCTTTTAACAGCTCTTTTTCAATCACACGGACTTTTTCGTAAGTGTCGTCAATGTGCGTACCTTCTGGCATCTGAATGTCCATATAGAACATTGGTGTGGTAGAAGGTGGAAAGAAGGCTTGTTTCACGAATTGGAACGCCCAACCGGATACCAATAAGCAACTAACCAGCAAAATAACGGTGACCCATCTAAAGCGCATGGCTTTATCTAGTAGCCATTTATACCCTGTAAAAATGAAACCTTTATATGGATCAGTCGGCTCTTCTGATTCACCTTCTTCACTATTGGCCTTTGCTATGCTCTCTTTGAAAAACAGGTCACAAAAGAAAGGCGTGAGAGTAATGGCGGTGAACCAGCTTAATAGCAGCGAAATCAGCAACACATAAAAGAGTGAGCCAACAAACTCACCCACAGCATCTGGCGATAAACCAATCGGTGCGAACGCAGTAACTGCAATAACGGTAGCGCCTAACAATGGCCATTTAGTTTGTTTGACAACGGCGCTGGCGGCTTGGATTTTTGTCATGCCCCTTTGTAGACCAATGAGAACCCCTTCGGTCACCACGATGGCGTTATCAACCAGCATCCCTAAGGAAATAATCAAACCACCTAATGAGATACGTTGTAGGTTGATCTTAAAATAGTCCATTACGATGAAAGTACCCAGAATGGTCAATAAAAGAACGATACCAATCAAGATGCCTGAGCGAATGCCCATGAAAACCAACAACACAAGGATAACGATGCCAACAGCCGCGGCTAGGTTTAGCAAGAAATCAGACACGGAACGATCGACTTCTTTTGATTGGAAGTAGATTGGCTCCATGCTCAGCCCAACCGGTTGCTGGTATTCTAGTTCTGCAATTTTTTGCTCTAATGTCTCGCCAATTTTTACGACGTTAACGCCTGATAAGAAAGAAACACCAAGCAAAAGAGATTTAGCACCGTTGAAGTCTACCAAATGCGTTTTAGGCTCAACGTATTCTCGTTTAATCGTTGCAACATCTTTTAAGCGGATGAGGTTGCCGTCGATAGGGGTTCCGACAATTAAGTTTTCAAGTTCTGAAATATCTTTGAATTCCCCCGTCGGGCTAATACGTATGTATTCGCTTCCGACTTTAACGCGTCCCGCATTTGACACGCTGTTTTGATTTTTCAATAGCGTTTCTAATTGGCTTGGTGCAATGCCCATGTTGGCCAATTTTGCCCGTGAAATCTCGATGGTTACTTGCTCATCTTGCTCGCCAGCCACTGTGACTTTCGCCACACCTTCTACTAGAACCAATTCACGCTTTACGTAGTCGACATAGTTTTCTAAGTCTTTGTAAGGATAGCCTTCACCGTGGATAGCCAGCATGACGCCGTATACATCACCAAAATCATCCAGCACGATCGGTGAGCCGACGCCAGAAGGGAAGGCACCAGAAATATCGCGAATTTTCTTACGAACTTCATCCCAGATCTGTTTTAGTTCTTTGGCACGATAGGTGTCTTTAATGGTCAGTTGAACTTTTGAATAACCCGCTTTTGACGTTGACGTAATTTTATCAACGTAAGGTAAGTTTTGTAGTTCACGCTCAATAGGTAGGTTACTTCTTCCTCTACTTGCTCTGGCGAAGCGCCAGGATAGTAGGTGATAATAAGAGAATCTTTGATGGTAAATTCAGGGTCTTCTAACTGACCAAGATTGGTAAATGCAATCGTACCACCGATCAATAAGATCAGCGTGAGCATCCAACTGGTGACTTTTCGATTTATAAAGTAAGCAGCAATATCCATTATAAGCCTCGCTCACGTGTCCAAGGGCGAACTTGCATGTCGTCTGTTAAGCTGTTCACACCAGCCGCAACGATCTGATCACCGGTATTTAGCCCCGATTTTATTTCAATTAGATTGCCTTGCAAGGTGCCCAGTACTACTGAACGAGCTTCTACTTTTTTGGTGTTACTATTGAATACCCAAACCGTACTGCTTGATTTTCCTGTGCTGGTATCTTCATGGCGAAGTACAGCTTCAACGGGAATAACAACGTGCTTTTGCACACCCAACAGTGAATTTAGGTTGATGTCGATATTTGCTGTCATACCTGGTAATAGCGTATGAGTTTTGTCTTCTTTTCGAATCAAATGCAGTGTGACTTCATAAGCCATTGTCGTTTCATTTGGCGTTGTATTGTGTTCTTTGTAAGCCGCATACAGCTCTTCATCTGGTGCAACGTCTACAATCACTTGAGGCATGTAGTCTGTTTGAGTGTTTTTTATGCTGACGACAAGACTTTCAGGCACTTGGAATTCAATATCAAGATTGTCGATATCCTGGATATGCATTAGAGCCTGAGTTGCGCTGACATATTGGAAATTCTCTGTTACAACAGACGAAATGACGCCACTAAACGGAGCGTAAACCTTAGTGTACTTAAGTTGGTTTTTTGCAGATTGCAGAGCATTATTTGCCTGATCCAATGTCGCTTTTGTTGAATCGTATTGGGATTTTGTTGTTGCGTTTTGCTTTAACATTGTTTGAATACGGTTGAATTGAACTTCGGCAAGGCGTTGGTTGGCTTCAGCAAGTTCTACTTGCAGGGTGAAGTCAGTAGGATCAAGAGCGGCGAGTAACTCTCCTTTTGTCACTCGCTGTCCTGCAACCACGTGAATGTTCTTTAATTGACCGCCAACACGAAACGCTAAATCGGCTTCTTTGCTGGCTTTTAGTTCTGCAGGAAATCGGCGAATGTTAATGGCATCTGTTGAGCTGATTGTAATGAGTTTGACTGGTCGGATGATTTCTTTCTCTACAGAGACTTCATTTTCATCTGATGAGCAGCCCGTTAGGAATAATGTAGCGACGAGGGTGGCCCCGGCTATCATATTTATACGCTTTACGCGGTTCATTTATTACTCCGTAAGTATTTTGAAAATAATTAGATGAAAGTATTTTATATCTCTTGCTGCTGGATATGAATTTTTAAATATATATTAAAGATATTCCCTTTGTGACTATCTAATCTTTTTATGATCTTATTTCAAGCATAGTTGTTTTTTTTATATACGGCGTTTTATTGGTTACTGTGTTTTCTCTAGTTCCGCTAAGAACGTTTCTAGAATAAGGTTGGCACGAGCGCCTTTTCTGGTAATGGCAGAAAATTGAGTGATGTAATGGCATTCACTCGGTAGAAGCGCGCGCATACGGCCATCACGAATCCAGTGCTCGGCCACATGGTCGGGTAAAAAGCCAATGTAACGCCCCGTCAAGATGAGAAAAGCGATCCCCTCTCGGTCTGTCGCCGTGGCACTTGCTGTTAAAGGTTGGTGCTGACTTTTAATTTCTGGTGTTTGTGCGTAGGCCGGCAAAACGGCATCAAACTCTTTTAGTTTGGCTTTGGTTATTTTTTTGTCGCCTAAGGCAAATAAAGGATGAGTGTCACTGCAATAGAGCTTGGATTCTTCTTGATAAAGGTGGTGGTAATCTAATCCGCTTAAAATTTTCAGGTCTGGAACAATGCCAATTTGCAGTCCGCCATCTAACACCCCCCTTTCCACATCGTTTGGTGGAATCATACGAATGTTAATTGTGACTTGTGGCCCTTTGTCTTTTAGGCCGGCAAGCGCTCTTGTTATTCGAGTATGAGGCAAAGTGACTAAATTATCTGTTATGCCAATGTTGAATTCGCCTTTCAAATTCTGGTGGAGGGCATTGATATTAGTGCGAAAGTCTTCGATAGAAGACAGTAGTTGTAGCGTAAAGTCATAAACTTGGCTGCCTTCGTTTGTCAGAGAAAATCCAGATCTACCTCGCTGACAAAGTCTAAATCCGAGACGCGTTTCCAAGTCAGATATCGCGATGCTAATAGCGGCTCGGCTAATGTTGAGCTCGACTTCTGCAGCGGAAAAACCACCACATTCCACGACGGTTCTAAAAATTCGCAAAATTCGAAGATCTGCGTCGCTTACCTGACTTTTAAACTTATTCATTGTTGACCCTAATAATAGACACAACGCAGGTTATGCCATTGTTCATGGTAGATTCGTTTAGTTAAGTAAAGAGTTAACTAAGCGTTAATAGATTCGACTTTTTATAATCTATTCCTCTTGGCATAGTAGTGTCAATGCACAGTATTCATAGCAACGAATGTTGATGAAAAGATTTGGCCTAACGACTTAACTTAATAAATAGGGAGCGCTCATGGAAATTATCGGACATTTGATCGACGGTAAACGGTCACAGCAAGCCGCACGCACTCAAGATGTGTTTAACCCAGCAACGGGAGAAGTATCGAAAAAAGTCGCTATTGCTTCAAAAGAAACCGTAGAAGAGGCGATTACGGTGGCGCAAGCGGCTTACCCTGAGTGGCGAAATACGCCGCCATTAAAGCGCGCTCGAATCATGTTTAACTATAAAGCGTTGTTGGAAAAATATTCAGATAAAATTTGTGAATTGATTGGCGCTGAACATGGCAAAATTTGCCACGATGCGGCGGGCGAATTACAGCGAGGTATTGAAAACGTTGAATACGCGTGTGGTGCGCCAGAGCTATTAAAAGGTGAGTACAGCAAAAACGTTGGTCCGAATATTGATTCTTGGAGTGAGTTCCAGCCGCTTGGTGTGGTTGCCGGGATTACGCCATTTAATTTCCCTGCCATGGTGCCATTATGGATGTTTCCGATGGCAATCGTGTGCGGGAACACCTTCATCTTGAAACCGTCTGAACGCGACCCAAGCACCGCTTTGTTTATTGCTGAATTGTTGCATGAAGCAGGCTTACCAGCGGGTGTTTTTAATGTGGTAAATGGCGATAAAGTCGCTGTTGATACCTTATTGGAAGATAAGCGCGTAAAAGCGGTGAGCTTTGTTGGTTCCACACCGATTGCGGAATATATTTACAGCAAAGCCAGCGCTAACGGTAAACGTTGTCAGGCATTAGGCGGGGCGAAAAATCACGCGATTGTGATGCCAGATGCCGATATGGACAACGTAGTGAGTCAGTTGCTTGGCGCGGCCTTTGGTTCATCAGGCGAACGCTGTATGGCGTTGTCGGTTGCCGTTGCCGTTGGTAAGGCAGCTGGTGATGCCTTGATTAGTAAAATGGCTGAAGCTATGAAGCCGCTAAAAGTAGGTGAATGCTCAGATAAAACCAATGATTTTGGCCCTGTCATTACCAAAGAACATAAAGAAAAAGTGGTTGGCTTTATTGATAGCGCGGAATCACAAGGCGCAACCATTGTCGTTGATGGCCGTCATCCACAAGTCGTAGGTTATGAAAAAGGTTTCTTTGTTGGTGCGACCCTAATCGATGGTGTAACCAAAGAGATGGAGAGTTATCAGCAAGAAATTTTCGGTCCAGTTCTGCAAGTGGTTCGTGTTGATACCATGGAAGAAGCGATGACGCTGATTAACGACCATGAATACGGTAACGGAACCTGTATTTTTACCCGTGATGGCGAAGCTGCGCGTTACTTCTCTGACCATATTGAAGTGGGTATGGTTGGGATCAATGTGCCTTTACCTGTGCCTGTGGCGTATCACAGTTTTGGCGGTTGGAAGCGTTCTTTGTTTGGCGATCTACATGCCTACGGTCCAGATGCCGTACGCTTTTACACAAAACGTAAAACCATTACACAGCGCTGGCCTTCGGCGGGTATTCGTGAAGGTAAGAGCTTTTCTTTTCCGTCTTAGTGTAGGGCGAATTTATATAAATCCCAGGCAGCTCTATCAAAACTGATAGTGCTGTTTTTATTGGTCGCTTACCACTTGGTAGCGACCATTTTTTTTGGCTTGATAAAGAGAATCATCAACCCGTTTCAATGCGTCTTCAGTGGATTCATTTTGGTCTACTTGGATCAGACCAAAACTACAGCTAATCGCTTGGTCCCAATTTTCTAAGAAAATATGGCTAGGCATGTCATGGCATATTTTTTCGATACGTTGTCGAATTTGGTGAAGCTCAACATTGGGAAAGATGAATAAAAATTCTTCGCCTCCCCAGCGGCTTGATATGTCTGTTTCTCGCATGGATTTAGAGAGGTAGCTTGAGATTTTGATGAGTGCTTCGTCTCCTTTGCTATGCCCTAGTTGATCGTTTACTAATTTGAACAGATCAACGTCGACTAAGCTGATGCAAAAAGGTACTCTGTTTTCAGCCGGTTGATTCACATAATGGTTCAATGCTTCAAGACCAAAACGACGATTAAACAGCTGGGTTAGCGCATCTTTTTCGGCCAATTTTGTCATAACAGAATATTGGCTTGCATAAATTGAGCGAGAAATTGCAGCAGTGGCAATGAAGGGGATACTGGCACTTGCCAAATTTAATAGAAAAATGAGTGTGTAGTAAGAGTCTAAAGTCGGCACTCTGGTGTGGCAAAAAAGAGTGAGTAACGTGAAGGTTGTTATATGAGAAAAAGCGATTATCGTCGACCAAGTCACGCTAAGTGATGGAATCGCCATCACAAGCAATGCCATTGGCCAAAGGTAATACTGAAATCCAGCGTCTGCACCTAATACGCTGGTGGCGACCAAAGCATGAGCTAACACTTCTGCGCTCATGATCAAAATAGAAATGTCATGACGTCTAATACGGTTAAACCAAAATGTCAGTAGCCATGCAGAAACACTGAAGATATTTATCCAGGCAAGCGTTGTTTGATCAATATAGAAAAATATTAAAATGAAAATAAAATGGGCAATAGATCCAGTCGCAGACGCGATATTGAAAATATTAGACGTTTGCTGAAGGTTATTGAAGGCGTTGTTTGACGTAAAAGAGTGGGGTTGTTTTACTGTGTTGTTATTTACCACGGGCGCTGTAATCCTTGACTGGTTAAATTGATACAGTGTAAAAATCGGTTTTGATTCATTGCACTTCGATAGCGACAATATAAAATCATAGTTAC
>LNFX01000027.1_pt1 | contig 10721 bp, 9 predicted proteins | sample 1500681 | NCBI WGS metagenome assembly LNFX01 (sample SAMN04254626, study PRJNA301722) | marine sediment metagenome | isolation source: antarctic beach sand mud | place: Antarctica | collected 2015 | reverse complement strand
TTAGAGGAAAAAAATTAGATTGAAATAGTATTTAAGACGCTTCCATTGTCTTTGCCGAATGCTACTTTGTGCGTCCATAATCGTTTAAATATGCAGATTTTTAGTGAATTAAGTATGAATTAGGTCATTTTTTTGAAATGAGGATGGAAAGCTCAAAATTCAACGAACTATGTTGAAGAGTAAGAATGAACCGTTCTAAAAAACACATTATTCAAATCAATAAAGTTGATATAAGGGCTCAAAAGAGCCATGGATATCGAGTAAAAAATCTTCCTCTTGCACAATGTTTTTTATGAATAAAATGCTCTGTTGGAGAATTCTTTGTGTGACAATCTATTTTGACGCCGTTTTTATGTCGTCTGAATGCTGATTATGCTTGGAGTGGTTAATCATTATGGTAAATAGAGCGCTTATATAAATGTATGCAATAGAAGCAAAAGCTGTTTTGTCGTATTTTCTGGGGGATTGGGAAATGCATCGAGTGATTTCTGAATTTGGCGAAATAACAGGGCGGGCAACGTTTCGCCTTAATGGCGAAAGTGATCAGCGTCTCGATTATAAAGAAGCCGTCATGTTACCCAGATTAGGTGAGCAAAAAGCCAATGCCTTTCGAGAGTATGAATATCGGATGACAGACGCTGGCTTTGATATATTCTTCTCTGACGGCGCGACCAAAGGTCAGCTGTTTTTTGAGCTTTGTATTTGCCCAATCTAGCATACTTACGTCCCATCATCTGTGCATACAAGACCATTACGACGCCGAGTTTGTATTCTTATCAGACGATGAATTTGAACTGAGTTTTACCGTGGTCGGCCCGAAAAAAGATTACTCGATTCAAACGCGTTTCATTAGAGCTTAGTTGTTCACTTTTCTAGAGAATAGCGTCTTTAGTTAATGATGATCATTGCGCCTTAAGTGTGTTTCAAAGGCACGAATTAACAAGGATAAACTTAAGGTAAGAACAAGGTACATAAAGGCAACGACATTGTAAGTTTCAAAGAACTGAAAAGTCGATGAGCTGTATATTTTGCCTAGTTGGGTGATGTCTTGAACGCCGAGTACGGATACGAGCGCTGAATCTTTGATCATGGCGACGAGGTCGTTGCCCAGTGGCGGTAAAATTTTCCGCATGGCTTGTGGCAGGGTGATAAGGCGAAATCGATGCCAGTTAGACAATCCCAATGCTTTTGCCGCTTCTATTTGTCCTTTCCCTACTTCCTGAATGCCGGCACGAAACACTTCTGCAATAAACGCGCTGTAGCTGATGGCGAGAGCAAAGATGGCACGCCACAGAAGGGTGAAGTCTCGAGTTCTGGCGGTTTCTAGCCAGCCAGCTTCAATTGGTATTTGTAATGCCCAATTGTAGAGTTTTACCATTTCTGGTGCGCCGACAAAGGCGATGTAAAACAGCAGCACAAGAACGGGAACACCGCGGAATACTTCTACATAAAAACGCGCGAATTCACGAAGAATACGATGACGAGAAAATCCAGCCAGCGCGATTAATAAGCCGATTAGACTGGCTAGAATAAAAGCCATAAAGGTGACGCCGACGGTGGTCAGCAGTCCTTCGCTCAGTGCATTCGCTATGCGTTGGTAGCTTTGCTCTGCCACCATGTTCCATAACAGAACAAGAGCGATAATGATGATGGTGACTAACCACCATGGCGTGCGTTCTAAGGTTTTTTTAAAGGGCATAATCAATTCATAGCTGGACCATTCCTTGGTCTATATCAATAAAAAACGGATCGCCTTTAATTAGAAGATCCGTTACAAAGTTGGACTATCAGTGATGCGTTATTGGTTGTAGTCGAAAAACCATTTTTTATTGAGTGCATCAAGTGTGCCGTCTTTTTTCATGCTTTTGATCGCAGCATTGATTGGCTTAAGAAGGTCCGACCCTGGTGTTAGGATAAAGCCAAAATCTTCGGAACCTAACGGACCGCCGGTGATTTTGAATGAACCTGGATTGGCGCCAATGTAGCCACGGGCAGACGCGGCGTCCATCAATACGCTGTCTACATCGCCAGATTTAAGTGCTTGTACGGACAAGCCAAAGGTATCGAGCAGCGTGATGCGAGGGTTGTCTTCATTACCATCCAATACATCGTAAACCGCTACATAAAAGTTCGTAGTTCCAGCTTGTGCGCCAAATTGAAAGTCGTCATTGGCGGCAAAAGACTCGGCATCAGTGAAGCGCTTTTCGTCGGCACGAACCAACATGAACTGTTGCGATGTCAGGTAGGGAACAGTGAAATCGATTTGCTGTGCGCGTTCCTCATTAATGGTGATGCCATCCATACCAACATCGTATTGTGCTTGCTTGACCGCCTGAATCATCGCGTCCCAACTGCTTAAGTGCCATTCTATTTTGGCGTTTAGGCGTTTGCCTATTTCGTTCATGGCGTCGTATTCCCAGCCAATGCCTTCACCTGTTGCAGGGTCCACAAAGTTTAGCGGCGTGTAGGCGTTTTCGGTGACGGCTAAAATAGTGCGGCCTTTAAGGTCTGGTAAACTATCGGCGAAACTGGCGCTACTGATAGAAATAGCGGCGATAACCATCAAACGAGATAACAAAGAAACCATGGGTGTTTACCTTTTAAAAGACGTTTTTTGAGTTTGCTCAAGATGGTAGAGATTATACATAGACGATAAAGACTAGACCATGCAATCTTGTGGTCATCAAGTGGCATGTCGAAGCGTAAACGAGTATATTTGCTTTCTCATATTCAAACCGCTGAATGCTCGTATTCAAGGCTACTACTTAAGGTTCTTATGTCCCGCGAATTACCTCCTCAACAGGCTTTTCAAACTCATTGCTTAGCGCAAATGGGCGTGGTGTCTTGGTTGTCTTCGACGGACAGTGTGTCAGGTACGGTTTTTATGCCGATTCAGCCTTGGTACATAGAAACCGAGATAGAAGCGACTTTTTCTTCCACCGATACCGTGGTTGACCCTTATTCTACGGGGTTTAAAGCGGCGGAGCCTGCACCTGTTCCTGTGGCTAAGTTGTTGACGGACACAAAAGATCCGTTAGTGAATCATCTTCGCGAGCAGTTGAACGCGGGGCCTGAAATTGTGGTTGAAGATTTACAGCCAATTGAAGAACTGGCTGTGGATATTGTAGTTGAACCCGATCCTGCAGTTACCAGTCAAATAACTCGTCTTGATATTCGCGCTTATGCTTTGTCGAATAAATTGTTGATTTTAAGTGATGTACCAGCGGTATTTTCACAGCAAGAAGAGATTGAGCGTCTTGCATTGAAAATGGGTCAGGCGCTTTTAAAACAACCGATAGATGAATGGCAGGGTAGTGCATTTTCTTGGCCAGGTGCGTTACGAAATCAGCATTTTCTAAGACGCACAGATTGGCTTTTTGGTGCGTTAGAAAGCTATGTGGCGCGGTTGGTAAAAGGTTTTCCTGATACGCCAATGTTGGTGCTTGCGGGTTCACAGATTACTCAGATGGTGGAAGACTTGCCGCCAGAGAGCCCATTGAAACACTATCCTACCGCGTGTATCGTGAGTTTGTCTGAGCTGCATCGTATTCCTGAGTTACGCAAAGACGCATGGGAAGTCATGCAGTCTTGTCTTTTTCGTTAACCTCGCTCACGGCTAATTTGGCACTGAAATTTATGATTCCTTCCGTTTTTATTCGTCAGGCGCTTGCGTCTGATTCGCCTTCTATTATTCGACTTGATGCCTTGTCTAATCCTTACCCTTGGGGCGAGGCTTTAGTCGTTGATGCGTTGCAGACACGACGAAACTGGGTCATTGAGTCTGTCAGCGAATCCGTTAATGCGTCGGCTAATAGTCCCGCTGATAATGTGCTGGGCTGGCTCACTGCGTCGGCGATATTTGATCAGTCTGAATTAGAATTAATTGTGATTGATTCGGCTGTCCGTAGACAGGGGCTAGCAAGAAAGTTGATGATAGTTTGGTTGGAAGCCGCCGCGCAGCAAGGAGCCTGTGAACTGTTATTGGAAGTGCGCGAGTCGAATATTGGTGCGATCTCTTTGTATGAGTCTTTGGGCTTTGAGTTGGTGGGGCGCCGTAAAAATTATTATCAAATAGAAAAAAAAGGACAAATCGAACAAGGCCACGAAGCGGCCTGTTTGTTCACGTTAAAAAATGAACGTTTGAATTCTATCCTAATAAGGAGAGTAATTATGAGTAAGGTGTTGGTTCCTATTGCCAATGGCAATGAAGATATTGAAACCATTACAATTATCGATGTACTGCGCCGTGGTGGTTTAACGGTAACCGTGGCGAGTGTGCATGAGTCCAAACACATAGTGGCGGCACACGGTTCTAAACTAGAAGCGGATGTTTTGTTAACGGACGTGGCGGATCAAATGTTTGACGCCATTGTATTGCCAGGTGGTATGCCGGGCGCTGAGCATCTGCGCGACTGTGCATTGCTGATTGATATGCTGGAAAAACATGACATTCAAGACACGCTTTTGGCGGCTATTTGTGCATCGCCTGCGGTGGTATTTGGTACGCATGGTTTTCTCGTTGATAAACAAGCGACCTGCTATCCCGGTTTTGAAAGCGGTTTGAGCGGCGCTGAATACATTGCTAATGAACCTGTGGTGATGGATGGTAATATTTTGACGGGCAAAGGGCCTGCTGCCGCAATGGTCTTTTCATTGACCGTGCTAGGTAACTTAAAAGGCTATGAAACTGCGCAAAGTGTAGCGGATGGATTGTTGTGCTAATTGGCTTTGCCACGGCTTCCTTATTCTTGACTAAGAAGTCAAGAAAAAATACGCGCAACCTCCGTATTTTTGCCTGTTTTCTTGGCAATTCGGTGGACGCAAAAGTCGTATCGGAGTAGAATTGGGCAGATTTTTTGAACGCGAGATCTATTAATTATCGATTAATAGATGGACGGCAAAAACGCAATATCTTAAAAGCGAGATGAGCTATTGGCTCTTCTCGCTTTTTTGCAACCTGATAGGCTCTAAATGGGAGGTTCCTTTGGCAACATCAGCGATTCTAGCTCTGGAAGACGGCACTGTATTTAAAGGCGTGTCGATCGGGGCAGATGGCTCCTCAACAGCCGAGGTGGTATTCAACACTTCGATGACTGGTTATCAAGAAATTCTTACTGATCCTTCCTATGCTCGACAAATGGTCACCTTGACCTATCCCCATATTGGGAATACTGGCGTTAACTCTGAAGATGAAGAATCCAATAAAATCTGGTGTGACGGTCTGATCATTCGTGATCTTCCTTTGGTCGCGAGCAGCTGGCGTTCACAAGAGTCATTAGACACTTATCTGAAACGCAAAGGCGTCGTCGGCATTGCGGATATCGACACTCGTAAGCTCACTCGAATCCTACGCGAGAAAGGCGCGCTAGCGGGTTGCATCATAGCAGGTGAAAACCTAGATGAAGCGGCGGCTATTGCGGCGGCTAAAGCGTTCCCTGGCCTGAAAGGCATGGACCTAGCGAAAGAAGTGACGGTAGAAAAAGCGTATGAGTGGACGGAGTCTACTTGGGATCTTGTGAAAGGTCATACGACACCAGAGACGTTTGAATTCCATGTTGTTGCTTATGACTATGGGGTGAAGCGGAACATTCTTCGCATGTTGGTTGAGCGTGGTTGCCGCTTAACGGTTGTACCAGCGACAACACCAGCAAGCGATGTATTGGCAATGAATCCAGATGGTATATTCCTTTCTAACGGCCCTGGTGATCCAGAGCCATGTGATTATGCGATTCAAGCCATTAAAGAAATTTTAGACACACAGATTCCTGTTTTTGGTATTTGTCTTGGTCATCAGTTGTTGGCGTTAGCGTCTGGCGCGAAAACGAAAAAAATGAAATTCGGCCATCATGGTGCTAACCATCCAGTACAAGCAATTGAAAAAGGTACCGTGATGATCACCAGCCAAAACCATGGTTTTGCGGTGGATGAAGACACATTACCAGCTAATCTTGTGATGACTCACAAATCTTTGTTCGATGGTTCTTTGCAGGGTATTTCCCGTACTGATAAGAGCGCGTTCAGCTTCCAAGGACATCCGGAAGCGAGCCCAGGGCCGCACGACGTTGCGCCTTTGTTCGATCAGTTCATTGAAAACATCAAAGCTTCTAAAGCTTAACCCAAAACCTAAATAGGAGCGGAACGAAACACTATGCCAAAGCGTACTGACATAAAGAGCGTTTTAATTTTAGGTGCAGGTCCTATCGTTATCGGTCAGGCCTGTGAATTTGACTACTCTGGTGCCCAAGCGTGTAAAGCCCTTCGAGAAGAAGGCATTCGCGTTATCCTAGTGAACTCAAATCCAGCCACTATCATGACAGATCCAGCGATGGCGGACTCAACGTACATTGAGCCGGTTGAGTGGCAAACGGTTGAGAAAATCATCGAAAAAGAGCGTCCAGATGCGGTGCTACCAACCATGGGTGGCCAAACGGCACTGAACTGTGCGTTGGATCTTGAGCGTCACGGCGTGCTTGCCAAATACAATGTTGAAATGATCGGCGCGACAGCTGACGCGATCGATAAAGCGGAAGACCGCAATCGCTTCGACAAAGCGATGAAGGCGATTGGTCTTGATTGTCCACGTGCTGGTATCGCGCACAACATGGAAGAAGCGGTCAAGGTACAAGCGGATTTAGGTTTCCCTTGTATTATTCGCCCTTCTTTCACCATGGGCGGCACCGGCGGCGGTATCGCATATAACATGGAAGAGTTTGAAGAAATCTGTACGCGTGGCTTGGACTTGTCTCCAACCAACGAATTGCTAATTGATGAATCTTTGATCGGTTGGAAAGAGTACGAAATGGAAGTTGTCCGCGACAAAAAAGACAACTGCATCATCGTTTGTGCGATTGAAAACTTTGACGCCATGGGCGTTCACACCGGTGATTCCATTACTGTGGCGCCAGCGCAAACCTTGACGGATAAAGAATATCAAATCATGCGTAACGCCTCTTTGGCGGTGTTGCGTGAGATCGGTGTTGAGACCGGCGGTTCAAACGTACAATTCGGTATGGACCCAAAAACAGGTCGTCTTGTAGTTATCGAGATGAACCCTCGTGTGTCTCGTTCATCAGCGTTGGCGTCCAAAGCAACGGGTTTCCCTATCGCCAAGATCGCCGCGAAATTGGCGATTGGTTACACGCTAGACGAGTTGCAGAACGACATTACGGGCGGTCAAACACCCGCTAGCTTCGAGCCTGCAATTGATTACGTTGTAACGAAGATTCCGCGTTTTACCTTCGAAAAGTTCCCGACAGCGAACGATCGTTTAACGACGCAAATGAAGTCGGTTGGTGAGGTGATGGCGATTGGCCGTACTTTCCAAGAGTCTTTGCAAAAAGCCTTGCGTGGTTTGGAAGTGGGCTCTGATGGCTTCAATCCTCAGTTGGATTTTTCTGAAGAAAACAGCAAAGAAAAGCTTTCTTACGAGCTTCAGTCTCCGGGTTCAGATCGTATTTGGTACATCGGTGACGCCTTCCGTTCCGGTATGACGGTTGATGAAATTTACGCAGCGACCGGTGTTGATCATTGGTTCTTGGTACAGATTGAAGATTTGATCAAAGAAGAAGCCGGATTGGCGGACAAAGGTCTGATGGACATGACGTACGATGTGATTCGTCGATTGAAGCGTAAAGGCTTCTCTGACTCACGTCTTGCAAGTTTATTGAGTGTGACGGAAAAATCGATGCGTGAGCGTCGTTACTTGATGAACGTCCACCCAGTTTACAAACGTGTGGATACCTGTGCAGCGGAATTTGCGACCAACACGGCTTACATGTATTCCACTTATGAAGATGAGTGTGAGGCGGCGCCAACGGATAAAGACAAAATCATCATCCTTGGTGGTGGCCCAAACCGTATTGGTCAAGGTATCGAATTTGACTACTGCTGTGTCCACGCAGCATTAGGCCTTCGCGAAGAAGGTTACGAAACCATTATGGTGAACTGTAACCCTGAAACGGTATCGACGGACTACGACACATCTGATCGTTTGTACTTCGAGCCAGTCACGCTAGAAGACGTATTAGAAATCGTCCGTAAAGAAAAACCAAAAGGCGTGATCGTACAATTTGGCGGTCAAACACCTCTTAAAATTGCTCGCGCATTGCAAAATGAAGGCGTGCCAATCATTGGTACAACGCCAGAGTCTATTGACCGTGCAGAAGATCGTGAGCGTTTCCAAAGCATGATTCAGCGTTTGGGCTACAAACAGCCTCATAACGCGACGGTTCGCAGTGTTGAACAAGCGGCTGTGAAAGCGGCTGAAATTGGTTATCCGCTGGTGGTTCGTCCTTCTTATGTATTGGGCGGCCGTGCGATGGAAATCGTCTATAACGAGAAAGATCTAAATCGTTATATGACAACCGCTGTTAAAGTGTCTAATGACAGTCCAGTATTGCTTGACCACTTCTTGAATGCGGCGATTGAAATTGATATCGATTGTATTTCTGATGGTCATCAAGTCGTGATCGGCGGCATCATGCAGCACATTGAACAAGCGGGCGTTCACTCTGGTGATTCGGCGTGTTCTTTGCCGCCTTACTCATTGTCCGACGATGTTCAAAACGACATCCGTGACATGATTAAAAACATGGCGCTTGAACTTGGTGTTATCGGCTTGATGAACACTCAGCTTGCAGTGCAAGATGGCGAAATTTATGTGATCGAGGTGAATCCACGTGCCTCACGTACAGTACCTTTCGTCTCTAAGTGTATTGGTCGTTCTTTGGCGCAAGTGGCTGCCTTGGTTATGGCGGGTAAAACACTGGAAGAGCTTGGCTTCACTAAAGAAATCATTCCTTCTTACTACAGCGTAAAAGAAGCCGTCTTCCCATTCAATAAGTTCCAAGGCGTCGATCCGATCCTTGGGCCTGAAATGAAATCTACCGGTGAAGTCATGGGTGTTGGCGATACGTTCGCTGAAGCCTTTGGTAAAGCAGTGCTTGGTGGTGGTACGGTATTGCCAACGTCTGGTTGTGCTTTCATCAGTGTTCGTGATGTGGACAAAGAAGGCGCGGTTGCGGTTGCTCGTCGTTTAGCGGACCTAGGGTTTGACTTGGTCGGCACCGAAGGCACCGCGAAATACCTAACTGAAAACGGTGTTGCTGTGCGTAAAGTCAACAAGGTGAACGAAGGTCGTCCACACATTGTTGATATGATGAAGAACGGCGAGATTGATTACATCATCAATACCACGTCTGGTACGCAAGCGATTACAGATTCTTCTGTGATTCGTCGTACAGCATTACAGCGTAAGGTTTGTTACACTACAACATTGGCTGGCGCAGAGGCGACTAGCTTGGCGATTGGCTTAACTGGCGAAACGAAAGTCAGAAGATTGCAAGATTTGCACTTGGGGAAATAATGAAAAAAGTACCAATGACAGTAGAGGGTGAAGCGCGCCTTAGAGTCGAGCTGAACCACCTGAAAACTGTAGTTCGTCTCGCGTGATTGCAGATATTGCAACCGCTCGTGAGCATGGCGACTTAAAAGAAAACGCAGAATATCATGCCGCTCGTGAAGAACAGAGCTTTGCTGAAGGTCGTATTAAAGAGATCGAAGGCAAGCTGTCTGATTCACAAGTTATTGATGTGAAATCTGTACCAGCATCGTCTAAAGTGATTTTTGGCACCACAGTCACACTTTTTAATGTTGATACTGAAGACACGGTAACGTACAAAATAGTCGGCGACGACGAAGCGGATGTGAAGGTTAAGAAAATCTCTTACGCTTCACCGATCGCAAAAGCCATTATTGGGAAAGAAGAAGGCGACGAAGTTGTTGTCAAAATTCCAAGCGGTGAAGCGACGTATGAAATTGAGAAAGTTCAGTATTTGTAATTGATACTAGACTGACTTCTAAAAGCCACGATGTGAAAGCATCGTGGTTTTTTTATGTCTGAGAAATGTGGAGTAAAAGCATGAGCCTAATAATCACTTTATTCGGCTCATAAAGTAATGCCATTCTGAGCCGAATGATTCACTTAATCGGCTCATACTATGAAATACAGCTGGCGGCACCCTGATTGGCCAAACTTCACCTTTGATGAAACGCAATGTCGAGACGCTTTGTATCGGTACGCGTTAGAGGTTGGGCGTTTGTCTGGTGGAATGAGTCAGCTTGAAAATACTTTGCAGTATGATGCGTATATCGATCTCATGGTGAGCGAAGCCATCAACACCAGCCAGATAGAAGGCGAGCGTTTGAATCGTGAAGACGTACGTTCCTCAATCAAAAATTTTTAGGCTTTAGTAATCCTCCAACACGAGTCGCTGATCCGCTGGCAGAAGGAGTGGCGGCCTTGATGGTCGACGTGCGTAATGGCTTTGCTGGCGAACTCACAAAAGCCACCTTGTTTCATTGGCAGCAATTAGTACTTCCACAACAAGAAAACAGCCTATTACCTCGTGACCTAAACGTTGGTCAATGGCGAGATTCCGAAGAGCCTATGCAAATCGTCTCTGGTCCGATTGGTTATGAAAAAGTGCATTACGAAGCACCGCCAGCGTATCAAGAAGCCGCTCAGAAAGTCGACTTTGTCTTGAAGAAAGTCAAATTCTGGGAAAAACATCAACAAACCGAACTGAACGAACGCCAAAAGAAAGCGCTTAACAAACTCTTTAATGCAGGATCGGATGGCTTCGAAGGCGGACTCAGTGCCAAAAAATACATCAGCCTCACCAGCAGCTCCAAAGCCACCGCAACTCGTGATCTTGGTGACT
>LNFX01000331.1_pt1 | contig 10801 bp, 9 predicted proteins | sample 1500681 | NCBI WGS metagenome assembly LNFX01 (sample SAMN04254626, study PRJNA301722) | marine sediment metagenome | isolation source: antarctic beach sand mud | place: Antarctica | collected 2015 | reverse complement strand
CGGTTAGTGAGTGGATAAATGGTAGATTTCCTTTTTGTGTTCACGTCGATACCGCGAGTGGGCTCATCAAGAATAAGAATGCTCGGTTGAGTGTCCATCCATTTTGATAAGTACACTTTTTGCTGATTGCCTCCGCTTAAATTTGCCAAATTGGAATGCAAAGAGGCGGCTTTGATGTCAAAACGTTTGACATAATCTCGTGCGACACTGTTTTCCTTTTTATGCTGAATAAGCCAGCCTTTGACATAAGACGCTAATGAAATCAGAGTGATGTTTTTTGGAATATCAAAATTCATGATCAACCCTTTTCCTTGTCGATCTTCTGATAAATAGGCTAAATTGTAAGCCACGGCATCGGCTATAGAATGGATCGCGACTTTCTCGCCATTTATTTCGATGTCCCCGCTGTCTTTTTTGCGCAACCCCATCACGGCTTCTGCCGTCTCGGTACGTCCTGCACCGATTAAACCAGCAAAACCAAGTACTTCGCCTTTTTTGAGGTCGAAATTAATGTCCTTTAGCACATCTTTAATGGATAAATTACTCACTTTGAGGACAACATCATCACTTGGTATTGTGCGTTGTGGATAAATTTGATTTAACTCACGACCAACCATTTTACGAGCCATGTCTTCTTCATTGATCTCTGACACATCATCGACACTCACCAAATGGCCGTCCCTTAGAATGGCCAAACGATCGCAGAGTAACTTCACTTCTTTGAGTTTGTGCGAAATGAAGATAATGGTGACACCACGCTGTTTGAGTTTGTCGACCAAGGAGAAAAAGATATCGACTTCATGGTCTGTTAGAACCGTAGTGGGCTCATCCATAATGAGAATACGCGAGTCATTGACCAGTGCTTTCGCAATTTCCACCATTTGCTTTTCAGCAACACTGAGGTTTTCAATCAGCGAATCAGGGCTCAAACTGGTTTCTAATTCTTTTAATAATACGTTCGCTCTGTCACGCATCACCGATTTATTGAGTAAAAACCCTTTTTTAATTTCGTTGCCAAGAAATATATTTTCAAACACATTTAGGCTGCTGATTAAGTTGAACTCTTGCGGAATCATCGCAATACCTAAGCGCTTTGCATCAGACGCAGACTGAATAGACACTTCAACGCCATCAATCTTAATACTGCCCGTTGTTTTGGTATAAATGCCGCTGATGATCTTGAGCAGGGTGGATTTGCCTGCCCCATTTTCACCTAACACGCCGAGTACCTCGCCAGCAAAAATATCCAAAGTAATTTTGTGCAACACGCGTACACCAGAAAACTCTTTGACGATGCCGCGTATTTGCATAATGGGTTCATTCATTTACTTTGCCTCTTGGTGACTGTGCATTTGACTGTTGGGCGTTAAGCGAATGCCACGCACTGTCGTTAGCCGATGAGGCTAGCACGGCAGTAATGAATTTCATGCCTTCAACACCATCATCAATACTGGGGATTAACCCCTGAACAGAGCGGACATCAGCACCGTCTTCAATAGCATGAATCGCGGCGGCAATGTCCACATACAAATTAGCAAACCCTTCCAAATACCCTTCTGGGTGCCCGGCAGGTACGCGAGAAAGACGATTGGCTTCTTCACCTGCGCCGTGGCCAGCGCGAGTGATTTTTTGTTTTGGTTCGCCGAATAGAGAAAGCCATAATTCATTAGGGGATTCTTGGGCCCATTCAATGCCTGCTTTTTCGCCATAAAGACGAATTTTTAGCCCGTTTTCATTACCAGGCGCCACTTGGCTGGACCACAGCATGCCTTTCGCACCACCGTCAAAACGCAGCATGGTATGGACGTTGTCATCCAAACGACGGCCGCTCACAAACGCGGTTAAATCCGCAGAGACTTGTTGCACTTTTTGACCAGAAATAAAGCAGGCCAAATTAAAGGCGTGTGTTCCTATGTCTCCCAAACAGCCCGCCATGCCAGATTTTTCTGGATCTGTGCGCCACTGCGCTTGCTTATTCTCCGTACTTTCGGCTTGTTCCGTTAGCCAATCTTGGGCGTATTCTACTTGGATCACGCGCAGCTTCCCCAGCACGTCGCTATCAACCAGATGCTTGGCGTGTCTAACGAGCGGGTAGCCGGTGTAGTTGTGAGTAAGAGCAAAAAAGGCACCGGATTTGGTTACTAGCTTTTTAAGTTCCAAGGCTTCGCTTAAATCCTTTGTCACGGGTTTATCACAAATCACGTGAATGCCTTGTTCTAAAAATGCTTTGGCAACGGGGTAGTGCATGTGGTTGGGTGTGACAATAATCACGGCTTGAATGCCGTCTTTGCGTTTTTTTTCTTGTTTGGCCATGGCTGAGAAGGAGGAATAAGAGCGCTCGTCATTAATCCCAAGGCGGCGAGCAGAGCTAAGTGCTCGGTCAGGGTCAGAGGACAATGCGCCAGCAACCAGTTCATAACCATCGTCTATGCGAGTCGCAATGCGATGCACCGCACCAATAAAAGCGCCATCACCGCCACCCACCATGCCGATACGAATACGTTTGTGTGTCATGATCTTCTCCTGTTAACTCAAGCCAAGAAGTCGGCGGTTCATTTCGTTATCAACGCCGCTGCTGGCAAAGTCATCAAATGCGCGCTCAGTTACTCGAATTAAATGATCGTTGACAAACTTAACGCCTTCTTCGGCACCGGCTTCTGGGTGCTTCATGCAGCATTCCCATTCAATAACCGCCCATCCGCCAAAATCATATTGGGTGAGCTTAGAAAAAATGCCTTTAAAGTCCACTTGGCCATCGCCCAAAGAACGAAAACGCCCAGCGCGATCGATCCAGTTTTGATAACCGCCATAAACACCTTGTCTGCCGGTTGAGTTAAATTCGGCGTCTTTTACATGGAACATCTTGATGCGTTCATGATAGATGTCGATGAACTGCAAATAATCGAGCTGCTGCAACACAAAGTGAGAAGGGTCAAAAAGGATGTTGGCTCGAGGATGATGGTTGGTTGCTTCTAAAAAAAGATCGAAGGTGACACCATCGTGCAAATCTTCTCCAGGGTGGATTTCATAGCAGACATTAACGCCGCAACGATCAAATTCATTCAGAATCGGAATCCAACGATTGGCCAATTCTTTAAAACCGGCTTCAACCAATCCCGCTGGCCTTTGTGGCCAAGGGTAAAGATAAGGCCAGAGTAGAGCGCCGGAAAAGGTCGCGTGATTGGTGAGTCCTAAATTTTTGGAGGCTTGTGCGGATTTGAATAATTGGTCGACGGCCCATTTTTGGCGAGCGTCTGGATTGCCTTTGACATGATCTGGTGCAAAGCCATCAAACATATCGTCGTAAGCGGAATGAACGGCGACCAGTTGTCCTTGCAAATGCGTAGATAGCTCAGTCACTACCATGTTGTGCTTCGCGAGAGTGTCTTGAATGTATTTGCAGTATTCGAGGTCGCTTGCAGCTCGGTCTAAGTCAAACAGTCTTTGATCCCATGTTGGAATTTGAACGCCTTTAAAACCAATGCTCGCCGCCCATTCAATGATGTTTTCAAACGTATTGAACGGTGCATCATCGCTGGCGAATTGAGCAAGAAACAGCGCGGGACCTTGTAAAGCCTTCATAATATTACCCCCATATTTATTTTTATTTGAGTGGTTTTTATTTATTGTAATCGATTACATTTTTTAGCATAAAAAAAGACTTTTCCAATATTTTTTGTAAAGTCTTTCTAATGATTTTGCTTGAGTATAGTTATTTTATGCACCAAGTAAATGGATTTACGCGATAAAATGAGAAAAATTTATCATTCAAAGCAATGTAACAAGATGAAAAATTATTACAGTAGAAGTAATTGCAATGCTTATTATGTGAGTGTTTTTTTGAAAAAAATATTAACGTCGTCAGGGCTTTAGTCTCAATAGAACGATCCATATCTATAAGAAAAATCCGTTCACCAATGAGCAGAGTAGCCACATAAAAATAGCATAATAAACGCTGTTGGTAACAATGATCTTAGTGGGGATTTGGTAGCGGCTGGTCATTAATAATCCCAGTCCAGTTAAGCCACTGCTGCCCGCTGAAATGGCCCATGCACTTAAAAACAAAAAGCCGAGCTGTGTGGGATCGGGATGTAAAGGTAATAACATGGGGCTGGCGATCGCAATGCTCACAACGGGATGCACGCCGATGATGCCAACAACAATCATGCTGGCCAGCGTGAGTGAAAATAACAGCGGACTAAAGGTAAAACTGTCTAAATTAAAAAGCTGAGGATAGCTGAGAATAATCGCACTAATTCCATTGGAGAAAACGCCAGCGCCTAAAAATAGGGCAAATTGACTGCCGATTTGTGGCAGCTTGTGGTTTACAAAATGCGATAAGCTTTTCCATCTAGAGGCGGTACGCATTAACAACATCGTGGCGCTGGGCGCCAGAATGCAAATCAGTACTAGAATGCTGATGTCCGGCCAAATAAAATGAAAAAATATGACGCACACGGCCAGAAACAACGGAATAAAAAGGCTTTCTCGACGAATGGGATAGCCGTTAAAGTCTCCTTTATTTCGTAGATAAGCTTCAATACTTGAAAAAACAATAGCGGTGAACCCCATGGCAAGCCCAGGAATAAGCGTCTTTTGCCATTGCATACCTGGTGCGTAAATCAGCGCAATACCCGTAGCCACAAAGAAAGGCGACCACCAAGCGGCGGCTGAAAAGTTACGCGTTAAAATAAACTGTTGTATGGGGGACAGCTTAATCGCGCCTTTCATGCGATCTGCAAACACCATGATCACTGATAAATTAATCACAGCGCCTAAGACTTGTACGCCTATGGCCGTATTGAATATGGCGCTGAGCCCCGTCGGTAATGCTCTACTTTTATCCGTTGTACTGGTGAGATCTAAAAAAGACACTGCCACAAACATGGCGAGCATGGGTAAATTTACCGCAAATACTTGCTGCCAAGACATCCATATTCCTTTTGACCCCGCAAACAGCAACGCCGCGATACCAACCCCCATAAGCCAACTAACCTGACGCTTTGCACTTGGCGCAAGCGTGTGCCACATGGCTACATTGGCAGTCCATGCCAGCAGTGTTGGCAGTAGAACGGAAATGCTTTGAGTGACGAAAAGCAGATAAAAAATCAGTGTGCCAAGCACAAACCAGCCAGTAAATTTTTTGATGGAAGCCATGACTTAAGATGTTTCCTTACCCTAATAATACGGTACTTGTAGGCTGATATATTAAGCCAAATAGCGTTTAAAGTAAGTTTTCGCTGTAAAATAAGGTGAGTTTATTTATTGTCTCATCAAGGGACTGTGATGTTTCATTATCCTTGATGCCTTTCGTCCATTGAGTCACATAAAGTATTTTTTTGTGGGGGATATTGTTGTCTTCTTTCGTTATGTAAATAGCTGGTTTTTTTTGGTTGATAAGGAAGAATTGTAGCGGAATAAGTATTTAAAAATGTTAAAGAACAGTCTTTTTCATGACGAATTCGTAATACGCCGATTGGATTGTTGTTTCCCATGTATTGGCGGATATAAGAAACCATACCGTGAATATCATCAGTGCGATCTATGTCGGTGCTCACGAGTTCAGTATTATGATGGTTAATCTCATAAAAGGCGCTATTAGTCGTCATCGACATGTAGCCGCGTTCTGCGAAACGCCTAGCATACAATGCTTCTAATGACTCTGCGGCTTGACTATTATGATGTGCAATAACAATGGTAGGGTAGCTCTTCGTATGATCAAAACTTTCTGGCGTGTATATTGTTACAGGTATCTCATTTCCGCTTAAGCGATAGGTGATGGAAAGGGTATTTATTTTCTCATTGACACTCATTGAAGTGTCGTTTATCGATAATGGAGTGTGAATGGTTACGGTGTTACGCTCTATAAAATCTGTCCCAAATACGAATAGAAACGCAAAAAATATGGCGATGAAAATAAAGTGTTTCAAATTCATTTTCTATTACCTATAGAAAGCATAATGACGAAGTGCTCGTTGTTTTCAATTCCATTATTAATAGCCCCCCTCAGCGTTTTTATAGGTCGAGATGGGGCTATGAATATCATTTAACTAGTCATTGTATTGATTCAGGATTAGCTCGATACGATTAATAACATCAATCGTTTTTTGTGTGTTGTTCGGCAGACCTTTAGCCCAACTGCGTTGGTGAGAGGCAAAGTCAGATGTGTTGGCCCATGTCTGGATTTCTGCATCTGTTAGCTCTCTTACTGAGTTGCCTTCATGTTTAATGGTGCTGACCATTTCTGCGTAGCTTTTATCCATCGCATCGCCCAATAAGCCATACGCGTATTCCGCCGCACGATTAAACGCTTGCTTGTCTTTATCCTCTAATTTTTCCCACACATCATTATTAATGGCGATGATGTATAAATGACCTAGCCACAGTTTTTTAGAGATAAGCGAGTGTTTTGCGGTTTTATGGAGATCAAGGTTATAAGCGCTGTCGATATTAACCAAAATACCATCCAAGCGGCCGTCAGATAGGGCGTCATAGACTTCTGGTCCCCAATGCATTTTTACCGGTTCAGCGCCTGCACTTTTAAGAAAATCAAGGTGCCAGAAACTTGCAGAACGCCATTTTTGCTCTTTTATTTGCTGTAAATTAGGCAAAGATTTGGTGCCAAAAAAGCCTGCTGGAAAGCCTGTTGATAAAAAGATAGGGCGAATATTATTGTCGTCTAATTCCTGGTTGAACTCGGGAATGGTATCGAATACTTCACGAAAAAAAGCAACTTGCTGATCGCCAGAAGGGCCAACCGGAAAGCCTTTGAAAATCTGATGAAGCGGCATTTCTTTGGATTTGTATTCTGGTACGATCACACTAATGTCTGTTTTCCCCGTGCTCAATGACGGCAGCGCATCGTACGCGATGGCTAGTTCGCCATCCCAATGAGTTTCGATTTTGAGTCGACCTTCAGATTCCCTTTCTACCGCAGGAAAAAACACGTCATTGAGGAAGTGCATTCTCATGCCATTAAGCGGTTGGTGGTCGCTGTATTGCAATACCGTTGGTGCTTGAGCTTGAGCTTGAGCTGTGCCAAATAACACACAGCCAACAGTGACGAGTTTTGCGATGGACCTAATCGAGTGTTTGATCATGGAAATTCCTCTGAACATTATGTAATGGAGTGAGAAAAATAACGGCTGTCATTGACCTGTTTCCCAAATGGATGGGGACAGCAATGGCGTCAGCTATTTAATATTCATTCACTGTAGCAAAACGATAATGTCACTAGCCTGACACTAACCTTACTTTTTTGTCAGAATTGAATTGCCCACTTGATTTGGGTGATTGATGGACAGCGTTAATCCGAAGGTATTCACACCGTCACGGCTGGTCGCAAACACATCGCCTTTGTGCATTAAGGCAACCGCTTTCACAATGGAAAGCCCCAATCCGTGGTGTGTTCTGCTGTCGCCTCGGGAAGAGTCAACACGGTAGAAACGCTCAAATAATCGATTAAGATGGGCTGGATCGATCGGTTCGCCTTCGTTGGACACGGAGACAAAAACGTCACTGGCATCCATTGTGATGGACACCAAAATGGTTGATTTAGGGTTGGCATAACGCACGCTGTTGCCTAATAAATTGGCCAAAGCGCGATGAAACAGACGACAGTCAATGCACGCGATTGCATCGCCTTTGATCTCGACATCAAGCGCTCTTTCTTCGAGCAAAGGTTCAATGTATTCAACGGTTTTAAGGGCTTCTTTTTTCAGTGAAACGTCAGACGTTTGCGTCGCTCTTTCACCTGCTTGAGCATGAGACATGAACAACATGTCGTTGACTATCGACGTCATGCGTTCCAATTCTTCTAAGTTCGAGCCGAGTATCTCTTCCAGCTCGTCAATATCATGTTTATGCGACAGGCCAAATTGGGTTTGACCAATCATGTTAGTAAGCGGCGTTCTGAGTTCATGCGCTACGTCTGCGTTGAAGCTTTCAAGTTGTTGCCATGCGACTTTCTGGCGATCAAGGACACCATTAAATGACGCCGCTAAGGCTTGCAGTTCATTGGGTAAATTCGTGGTGTCTAGACGCTGATCGTAATTTCCCGCTTCCAGTTTTTCGGCTTGCGAACTGAGTCTTTGCACTGGTCTCATACCCATTCTGGAGATAGCAAACCCCAGTAATGCCACCAAAGAAATTCCCAGTATACTGATGAGAATCAGCGTCCGCGTGAATTCGTTTAATGTTCCAACATACGCCGTAGAATCAATAGATACGACAAAACGTAATGTGGTATTTTCGCCATCAAACGACGTAAATGTGGTGTATAGGTAGCGATCAGACGACAACTCACTATCGGATGGAGTACGAGTGAATCCGCTGGTTGATGGGATTTGGCTTGCGTCAGACAAGCTGTTATCGCCGAGAAGAACCGTTGAATCCGCGTCGAAAATCCAGTATTTCACTCTGCCGCCTTCGGCCTCGACTAGGTTGGAGAGTTTGTTGTCCAACCGTTTCCAGGCTTCTGGTGAAGCTCGCGAGCTGACCCAAGGTGCGATCAAGTTGGCTCTAAACTCCAACTCATTGTGCATTTGTTTGGTGAGTGAATCGTCCAGCGAAGACCGAAGATATAGGCCATAAACGGATAACATCAACACAGAGCATAAAACATACATGACTGATAATCGGCTGGAAATAGACGTTGTTTTCATAAATACCTTAGGTTCAATGCTAGGATCTTGTTTCAAGAACGTAGCCCATACCACGAACCGTATGGATTAACTTTTCAGTGTAGGGTGAATCAACTTTGGCTCTCAGTCGTTTTACCGCCACTTCGACGACGTTCGTATCGCTGTCGAAATTCATATCCCAGACTTGTTCGGCAATCATCATTTTCGAGAGGATTTTTCCCTGATTTCTGGCCAATAAACACAACAATGCAAACTCTTTTGCGGTCAATTCCAACCGGTCTTCGCCTCTTGTGATTTTTCTGGCCAACAAATCGATGTGTAAATCAGCAATGTTCAAATGCGTCACTTCTGTACCGTCGGTCTGGTTTCTTCTCAACAAAGCTTGAATACGAGCGACCAGTTCACTCAATGAAAAAGGCTTGCACAAATAATCATCTGCGCCATGTTGTAAGCCCTTTACACGTTCTTCCACGGAGCCTTTAGCAGACAGCATGATGACAGGCGTGTTTTTACTTACACGAAGACGATCCAAAAACGCCGTAGCCATCTAAATTTGGCAACATAACATCCAGAATAATCGCATCGTAATCGTATTCCATTGCAAAGTGTAAGCCGTCTAAACCATCGGCCGTGACATCGACATTAAAGCCTAGCTCCTTTAATGCACGCTTTACATAAGCAGAGGTTTTTTCTTCATCTTCAATTAAAAGTAATCTCATGCTCATTCCTAATGGGCGATTATTGTCGTCTTGTCTCATTATTCTAGTGCTTCAGCGCGAACTAATCATGAACATTTTTCTGACGTTTTTGTCAGAAATTAATGTAGAGGCATTTTTCGCACGTTTATAAAAAACGCCACACACAAACAAAAAAAGATAATACCGCTTCTAAGCCCATCAATTTACATTCGTCTTACTCCATCAGGAGATCGTTCACTTAATAACAATAACAAGGGATGAAAAAATGAAAAAAATCGTATCTATGACGGTGCTCGCGACTCTTTGCGCGGCGACTTCTCTTCCTGCTTTAGCAGACGGTGAAAAAATTGGGTTGTTGATGTCTGATTTGCGTCTAGAGCGCTGGCAGAAAGACCGAGACTTGTTTACCTCAGCGGCAGAAGCCATGGGTGCAAAAGTCTATACTCAATCTGCAAATGGCGATGTCACCACTCAAATCTCTCAAATCGAAAACATGATCTCGCGCGGCGTCGATGTGTTGGTTATCGTACCAGAAAACGGCGAAGTGCTAGGCAATGTGTTGGCGGAAGCAAAAGCGGAAGGCATCAAGGTATTGGCGTATGACCGGTTGATCAAGTTTGCTGACATCGACTTGTATGTGTCTTTTGACAACATTCGAGTGGGCGAGATGCAAGCAGAAGCCTTACTTAACTTAAAACCGAAAGGTAACTACTTTTTGATGGGCGGTTCACCGACCGACAACAACGCGAAAATGTTCCGTCAAGGCCAAATGAACGTACTTCAACCCGCGATTGATGCGAAAGAAATCAACGTGGTTGGCGACCAGTGGGCAATGGGCTGGTCTGCTGAAGCGGCATTAAACATCATGGAAAATGGTTTAACGGCCAACGCCAACAAAATCGATGCGGTCGTTGCGTCAAATGATTCAACGGCGGGCGGTGCAATTCAAGCACTGACGGCACAAGGTTTGAGCGGCAAAGTGGTGATATCGGGTCAAGACGCCGATTTAGCGGCCATGCGTCGTATTGTCGCTGGTACGCAAACCATGACAGTGTATAAACCCATTTCTAAGCTGGCAACAACCAGTGCTGAAATGGCGGTTAAGCTGGCTCGTGGTGAAAAAATCACAGTCAACGGTCATGTCAACAACGGCAAAAAAGACGTTGATGCAGTATTGCTTACGCCGATTTCTGTGTCTAAAAGCAATCTAGATTCCACCGTCATTGCTGACGGTTACCACTCTCGTGACGCTGTTTATAACCCTTAATCTTCCTACTATATATATGGCGCTCAATAGAGCGCCATTTGCTTCTTCTCCCATTTGTTTTTTCTCTTTTTAAAAAAGAGATGCCAAAAAGAGATTTAAAAAAGAGGTGCAAACATGAAGCAACCCTTATTGGACATGCGTGGGATTGTAAAAGTTTCTCCGGTGTTCGTGCATTGAATGGTGTGAGTATTCAG
>LNFX01000457.1_pt1 | contig 10993 bp, 6 predicted proteins | sample 1500681 | NCBI WGS metagenome assembly LNFX01 (sample SAMN04254626, study PRJNA301722) | marine sediment metagenome | isolation source: antarctic beach sand mud | place: Antarctica | collected 2015 | reverse complement strand
CATTGAAACACCAGCACGCTTGATCCGATGCAACCGCACAAGCATTTCCATCATGACAAAATGGACACACATTCATGAAAAACACGTCACAGTGAATATCCTTTATTGTAAAAAAAATCCCTGCCGAAGCAGGGATTATACTAATCAGTAATGCTTAAAAAATGACTCGCTTACCAGCCAGTGATTTCTTTAAGACCAGCACCGATATCAGCCAAAGAACGAACCGTTTTCACGCCCGCATCTTCTAGTGCTGCAAATTTCTCATCTGCTGTACCTTTACCGCCAGAGATGATCGCGCCAGCATGACCCATACGCTTACCAGCAGGTGCAGTAACACCAGCGATGTAAGAAACAACAGGCTTAGTCACGTTTGCTTTGATGTAAGCCGCCGCTTCTTCTTCAGCAGTACCACCGATTTCACCGATCATAACAATCGCTTCAGTCTGTGGATCGTTTTGGAACATTTCCAATACGTCGATGAAGTTAGTGCCTGGGATTGGATCACCACCGATACCAACACAAGTAGATTGACCGAAGCCTGCGTCAGTCGTTTGCTTAACCGCTTCATAAGTCAACGTACCAGAACGAGATACAATACCGACTTTACCTGGCATATGGATATGGCCAGGCATGATGCCGATTTTACATTCGCCAGGAGTGATAACACCTGGGCAGTTAGGGCCGATCAAACGAACACCTAAAGAATCACACGCTACTTTACAGTCAAGCATATCCAAAGTAGGAATGCCTTCAGTAATACAAACGATGAGTTTGATTCCAGAATTTGCTGCTTCAAGAATAGAATCTTTACAGAAAGGCGCTGGTACGTAAATAACAGTCGCTTCAGCGCCCGTTGCTTCAACCGCTTCTTTTACTGTATTGAAAACAGGTAGGCCTAGGTGAGTTTGACCACCTTTACCAGGTGTAACACCACCGACCATTTTTGTTCCGTATGCAATCGCTTGCTCGGAATGGAAAGTACCTTGTCCGCCAGTGAAACCCTGACAGATAACTTTAGTATCTTTATTAATTAAGATAGACATTATTTGCCCTCCGCAGCTTTAACAACTTGAATAGCTGCATCTTTAAGACTTGTAGCCGCGATGATATCAAGATCAGATTTCGCTAGTACTTCACGACCAAGATCAGCGTTCGTACCTTCTAAACGCACAACAACAGGTACGGTAACACCGACTTGTTCAACTGCACCGATAATACCTTCAGCGATCATGTCACAACGAACGATGCCACCAAAAATGTTAACCAATACGGCTTTAACATTGCTGTCAGAAAGGATGATTTTGAATGCTTCAGCAACACGTTCTTTTGTCGCGCCGCCGCCTACGTCTAGGAAGTTAGCAGGTTTGCCGCCGTGTAGGTTTACGATGTCCATTGTACCCATTGCTAGGCCGGCACCGTTAACCATGCAGCCAACGTTTCCGTCTAGTGCAACGTAGTTAAGTTCCCACTGTGCTGCATGTGCTTCACGCTCATCTTCTTGAGATGGATCGTGGAACTCTTGCATTTTCTTCTGACGGTAAATTGCGTTGCTGTCGATGCCGATTTTGCCATCTAGGCAATGAAGATCACCTTCGTTAGTAATAACAAGAGGGTTGATTTCTAGCAATGCAAAATCGTAGTCGTGGAACATTTGTGACAGACCAAGAAAGATCTTAGTGAACTGTTTGATTTGCGTTGGGTTAAGACCCAATTTAAATGCCAATTCACGAGCTTGGTAAGGTTGAGCGCCAACCAAAGGATCAATGATCGCTTTGTGGATAAGCTCAGGTGTTTCCTCAGCTACTTTCTCAATCTCAACACCGCCTTCAGTAGACGCCATGAAAACAACACGACGAGTAGAACGGTCTACGACTGCACCAAGGTACAATTCATTGGCAATGTCAGTGCAAGATTCAACAAGAATCTTAGCTACTGGCTGACCATTTTCGTCAGTTTGGTAAGTAACAAGGTTTTTACCTAACCAGTGTTTTGTGAATGCTGCAATTTCTTCATAAGAATCAACAAGCTTCACACCACCTGCTTTACCGCGACCGCCAGCGTGAACCTGAGCTTTAACCACCCATTTGTCACCACCAATTTTCTTCGCTGCTTCAACTGCCGCTTCCGGCGTGTCTACTGCGTACCCTGTAGATACTGGCAGACCGTATTCAGCAAAAAGCTGTTTAGCCTGATATTCATGTAAGTTCATTTGATTCTTCCGCTCATCTGAATGATTGACATAAGCTCTGCCCGCTAAGACAGACATTACCGGCTTGTAGACCGGCAAATCCAATTTTTATTAACGTTTTTTACGGTTAGCCATATGGATAGCATGACCATTTACCGCTAACGCCGCTTCATGTACTGCTTCACTTACTGTTGGGTGAGCAAATACAGTCAAAGCGATGTCTTCCGCTGTAGAGCCGAACTCCATAGCAATAACCGCTTGTGCGATCAAATCAGCCGCATGACCACCAATAATATGGCAACCTAAAATGCGATCTGTTTCTTCACAAGCAATCATTTTAACAAAACCATCTGTGTCATTTGCTGCCATAGCACGACCAGATGCTGCAAATGGGAATTTACCCACTTTGTATTTAACACCTTCTGCTTTAAGTTCTTGTTCATTTTTACCAACCCAAGCAAGCTCTGGGTGAGTATAAATAACAGAAGGAATACAGTCGTAGTTCAATTGCGCTTTATGGCCAGCAATAATATCCGCTACCATAACACCTTCTTCAGACGCTTTGTGCGCAAGCATTGGTCCACGTACGATATCACCAATCGCGAAAACACCTGGTACAGAAGTACGGCACTGCTCGTCAACGAAAACAAAACCACGTTCGTCTAATTTGACACCTGAGTCATCAGAGAAACAACCTTCAGTGAAGGGCTTACGACCAACCGCAACAATCAATTTGTCGAATGTTTGTTTTTGCTCTTCGCCTTTCGCATCAAGGTAAGTCACTTCGACTTCTTCACCGTTGATTTGGCTGCCAGTAACACGAGCGCCCAAACGAATATCAAGATTTTGCTTTTTAAAAATCTTAGCCGCTTCTTTCGCTAGGTCTTGATCACAGACACTTAGGAAAGAATCCTGCGCTTCCAATACAACCACTTCAGAACCAAGACGAGCCCATACAGAACCCAACTCTAAACCGATAACACCTGCGCCAATTACGCCTAAACGTTTAGGTATAGCACGGAAATCCAATGCACCTTCGTTATCAACGATGATGTCACCTGTGCGTGGAGCTGGTGGGATGTTTACAGGGATCGAACCGGTTGCCAAAATAACATTTTCAGCATCAATTACTGTAACGGTTCCATCGTGAGCTGTTAGCTCTACTTTCTTGTTTGCTAGAACCTTACCAAAACCTTCAAAGCTAGTTACGCCGTTTGCTTTGAAAAGGCCGGTAATACCGCTGGTCAATTGGTTAACAATTTTGTCTTTACGATCAACCATTGCATCGACGTCGATAGCAACATCGCTCACGCTGATTCCGTGTACGCCGTAAGATTCTTTCGTATCATGATATTTTTGCGAAGAATCCAACAATGCTTTAGAAGGAATACAACCAACGTTCAAACAAGTGCCGCCTAGGCGAGGCTTGTTTTCTTTGTCCAACCATTTTTCAATACATGCCGCTTTCAGACCCAGCTGAGCAGCTCGAATTGCAGCAACATAGCCTCCAGGGCCGCCACCAATTACAACAACATCAAATTTATTAGACATAAGAGGTTCCATTTATTTCAGTCTTACCGAGCAGCGCTTTGTGGGCGCTGCTGCAGAATCAATTCATACTCTAACGTTAGTACGAATACTTAAATTCAAGTACTTAGTTTTTAAACGCTTAGATCTCAAGCAACAAACGCGCAGGATCTTCTAGCAAGTCTTTAATTGTTACCAAGAACTGTACCGCTTCTTTACCATCGATCATACGGTGATCGTAAGACAAGGCTAAGTACATCATTGGCTGGATAACAACCTGACCATTTACAGCCATTGGACGATCTTGGATTTTATGCATGCCCAAGATAGCCGTTTGAGGTGGGTTAATAATTGGCGTAGACATCAAAGAACCAAACGTACCACCATTAGTAATGGTAAAAGTACCACCTTGCATATCATCCATGCCCAACTTGCCATCACGACCACGGATTGCGAAATCCATGATATTAGATTCAATGTCAGCCAAGCCCATTGCTTCTGTATTACGCAATACTGGAACCATCAAGCCACGACTTGTTGATACAGCAACACCGATGTCTTGATAGCCATGGTAAACCATGTCATTTCCATCGATAGAAGCATTCACTGCAGGGAAACGTTTAAGCGCTTCCGTAGCGGCTTTAACAAAGAAAGACATAAAGCCAAGCTTAGTGCCGTTATGAGCCTTGATGAACTCTTCTTTGTATTTCTTACGAAGTTCCATGATTGGACCCATATTAACTTCGTTATAAGTCGTCAATAAGGCTGCTGTTTGCTGAGCTTCAACAAGGCGTTTTGCAATAGTTGCGCGCAAGCGAGTCATTGGAACACGTTTTTCAATACGACCATCGGCACCTAATGCAGGCACAGTTGCTGCAGCAGCTGGAGTTGCTGATTTAGCCGCTGGCGCTGCTGGAGTCGATGCTTTTGCTTTCACGGCAGCGTCAACATCTTCTTTTGTGATACGACCACCTTTACCGGTACCCTTAACTTGAGCAACCGTTAGACCCGCTTCAGCCAATGCTTTGCGAGCAGCAGGACCAGCAATACCATCTTCATCATTGTCAGCTGCAACAGGTGCCGCCTCGGCAACTGGAGCCGCTGCGCCAGTTGCACCGACTAAGAAGTTAGCCAGTACTTCATCGCTCAAAATAGTTTCGCCTTCGGCTTTAAGAATATCGCCAATCACACCATCTGCAGGAGCAACAACTTCTAAAACGACTTTGTCTGTTTCAATATCAACAATGTGCTCATCTCGTGAACACGCTTCCCCAGGCTGTTTATGCCATGCGGCAACGGTGCCGTCAGCGACAGATTCAGGGAAAGTTGGTGCTTTAATTTGAACCGTTTCTTTTGCAGAAGCAGCAGACTTAACAGGGGCAGCAGCCGCTGGTGTTGGAGCTGATTTTTCAGCTGGTGCTGCAGATGCCGCTGCCCCAGATTCAAAAATGGCCATTACTTCGTTACTAAGAACGATATCGCCTTCTGCTTTCAATACTTCTTTAAGCACACCATCAGCTGGTGCAACAACTTCTAAGACAACCTTATCTGTCTCGATGTCTACAATGTGCTCATCTCGCGCACAGGCTTCGCCTGGCTGTTTGTACCAAGTAGCAACGGTACCGTCGGCTACAGATTCTGGAAAAATAGGTGCTTTAATTTCAATGCTCATTTTATACCCTTATCTCTTTGACAGGCTATGGTACTAACCAACTAGTGCGTCGTTGACCAGTGCTTCTTGTTCTTCAACATGGATAGACATGTAACCAGCCGCTGGGGCAGCAGACGAAATTCGACCTGCAAAGCGGATTTTCAATTCTGGATACAGTTTTTCCAATACTCGATTCATGCGGTGACGATTGGCATGCCAAGCACCTTGGTTTTTCGGTTCTTCTTGACACCAAACCAAGCTCTCAACATTTTTGTACTGCTCTAACTCAGACTCAAGGTCTGTGTATGGGAACGGGTACAATTGCTCCAAACGAATCACAGCAACATCATCTTTTTGTAGCTCTTCACGACGATTAATTAAGTCGAAATACACTTTACCGCTACAAAGGACAATGCGCTTAACGCTATCCGCCGTAACAGTTTCAGACGATTCTGGTAGGACCGTTTTGAAGCTACCTTCCGCCAAGTCTTCTAATGTCGAAATCGCTTGCTTATGACGCAACAAACTCTTAGGAGACATGATAATAAGCGGACGACGCATTGGTCGAATCGCTTGACGACGAATGATATGGAAAATTTGTGACGGGGTAGTCGGTACACAAACCTGAATATTATATTCAGCACAAAGCTGCAAGAAGCGCTCTAGTCGTGCTGATGAATGCTCCGGGCCTTGACCTTCATAACCGTGTGGCAACAACATGGTCAAACCACACAGGCGACCCCACTTATGCTCACCGCTGGTGATAAATTGATCAATTACAACCTGTGCACCGTTGGCAAAGTCACCAAACTGCGCTTCCCAAATAACCAAACCTTTAGGCGACGTGCTTGCATAGCCATATTCGAATGCCAATACCGCTTCTTCTGAAAGGTAAGAGTCATACAGATCCAACGTAGGCTGGTCCTCAGACAAATGTTTCAAAGGGATATAAGTACTTCCATCTTTTTGACTGTGAATCACAGCATGTCGATGTGAGAAGGTACCACGACCAGAATCCTGACCAGTAATACGGATCGGATAGCCCTGCTCAAGCAAGGTTGCAAAAGCCAATATTTCCGCGTAACCCCAGTTAAGAGGCAGCGCACCGGCTGTCATTTTATCCCGATCTTGATAAATTTTCTGAACTTGGCGCTGAATAACAATACCATCAGGCACATTTGTTAATTTCTTAGCGATACTCTGTAGTTGAGACAATGGAAATGTTGTGTCTCCAGCATCGGTCCATTCAACACCAATGTATGGCTTCCAATCAACAAATGAGCCAGTCTGAGATTCAAGAACAAGACTTTTCGCAACATGTCGAGCATTGTCTAAATCATCTCGATTTTCGATAACCATTTGATCAGATTTTTCTTGCGTGACAACAGACTCACCCACTAAACGCTCTGAATAGAGAGTACGTGTTGTTTTTAGCTTGCTAATCACACTGTACATTAACGGCTGTGTACCAGAAGGCTCATCTGTTTCGTTGTGACCACGACGACGGTAACAAACCATATCAATCACAACATCACGACCAAACTCGTAACGGTAGTCTAATGCTAATTGAGTAACAAACAAGACCGCTTCTGGATCATCACCATTAACATGAAAGATAGGCGCTTGAATGATTTTAGCAACATCGGTTGCGTATTCAGTAGAGCGTGAGTCTTCTTGGCGGTTAGTCGTAAAACCAACCTGATTGTTAATGACAATATGCACTGTTCCGCCAGTACGATAGGCGCGAGTTTGAGACATCTGGAATGTCTCCATAACCACACCTTGACCTGCAAATGCCGCATCACCGTGGATTGAGATAGGAACAACCGTTTTACCCGACGTGTCTTTACGACGATCTTGACGAGCACGAACTGAACCTTCAACAACTGGCGAAACGATCTCCAAATGCGATGGGTTAAATGATAGCGCTATATGAACCTCACCCCCCGCTGTTATCACATTTGAAGAAAAACCTTGGTGGTATTTAACATCTCCAGACGTATTAACAAGTTTCTTACCTTCAAACTCATCAAATAAATCTTTCGGGTTTTTGCCTAACGTATTTATTAATACATTTAGACGACCACGGTGAGCCATACCAATAACAACTTCTTTTGCACCCAGTGCACCAGAACGCTGGATCAGCTCATTCACCATTGGAATCAAACTCTCAGCACCTTCAAGGCCAAAACGTTTTGCTCCTGGATAACGACTAGCAAGATACTTCTCTAGCCCTTCCGCTGCAGTTAAACGCTCAAGTAGGCTTTCACGGGTTTCTTGAGAATATTCTGGATGAGAACGAACAGATTCGACACGCTGTTGAAGCCACGCTTTTTCTTGCGTATCAACAATGTGCATAAATTCATAACCTATGCTTTCGCAATAAGTTTTTTCAAGCTCAGATATAATTTCACTTAGCTTTAGCGATTCTTTATTAAAAAACAAAGAGCCAACATTAAACTTTGTGTCTAAATCTGCGCCTGTCAATTGATGATAACCAATATCTAAATCCGCAACTTTCTCACGTTTTTGTAATCCAAGCGGATCAAGTGTTGCATGTTGATGCCCACGAACGCGATAAGCATTAATCAACTGCAAAACATTAATTTGTTTCTGCTCATGGTCAGAACTTGCTACTTGGCCTGAAGAAACAGGCATAGAGCGGAATTTGTTCTTACCAATCTGTAGAAATTGCTCCTGAATCACGGAATGAGGAAGATCCGTTGATTGCGCTTCGCTTACACGAGGCAATTGATCAAAACATTTACGCCATTCTTCCGACACAGAGTTCGGATCGACGAGATAGCTTTCAAACAACCCTTCAACATATTCCAAGTTTCCACCTGAAAAATGAGAGGTGCTCCACAGCAACTCCATTAAACTTTCGTGCATTCTCGATCACCCTTATGTTCGAGCCAGCTACCGGGGTCCCGGTATCAACCTATGATTTTGGTCGATCATTTTATCAGGCCCGTAAGGCTATTAAAGCCTCGATTTTTTGTTTATTTCCAGCTACTTTCGCCCTTTTACGTTCAATACTCAGCCACTAAGAACGATCTATTTAAATAAATAAAACATTCTGAATCCATTATCACAAAGTCAGTGGCTTTTCTTAGCGCGTCCGTGCTCGTAAAGATCGAATTTTAAATTCTTTTTGCATATTCTCTACATGAGAATATGCAAAAATGGCGGCATTGAATCAATATTCAAGCCGCCGACTTTTGGTGGTCACAATAAAGTAATATTAAGGACCACTAGGAGCATTATTAAGTCGCTCTCTGCAAAAGCATAGTACGTATATTACCAATTGCCTTAGTTGGATTTAACCCTTTAGGACAAACGCTCACACAGTTCATGATACCGTGACAACGAAAGACACTAAATGGATCATCTAAGTCGCTAAGACGTTCTTGCGTTGCCGTATCACGACTATCCGCTAAGAAACGGTATGCTTGTAACAATCCAGCTGGGCCAACAAACTTATCTGGGTTCCACCAGAAAGATGGGCACGCCGTTGAACAACAAGCACATAAAATACATTCATAAAGCCCATCAAGCTTTTCACGCTCTTCAGGGCTTTGCAAGCGTTCAATTGCTGGTGCAGGCGTATCGTTGATCAAGAACGGGCGGATCTTTTCATATTGTTTATAAAACTGCCCCATATCAACAACAAGATCACGAACCACCGGCAAACCAGGAAGCGGACGCAGTATCAACTTACCTTTTTTGAGTGCTTCAGATACGGGCATAATACAAGCTAAGCCGTTCTTGCCAGACATATTCATACCATCAGAACCACACACACCTTCACGGCATGAGCGGCGGTACGAAATACTAGGATCTTGAGCTTTCAACAAGTTCAAGACATCAAGCACCATCAAATCCTTACCTTCTGGCAACTCAATATTATAATCCTGCATGTAAGGAGCGTCGTCCTTTTCAGGGTTGTAGCGATAAATACTAACTAACATACTGAGTTACTCCTTAGTATGAACGAATCATAGGTGGAAAAGCTTCCATTGTCTTCGGCTTAAAGTTCACATCACGCTTAGTGACCGACTTGTCCGCAGGATGGAACAGAGAATGTTTCAACCAGTTTTCATCGTCACGTTCAGTAAAATCGTTACGTGCATGAGCGCCACGGCTTTCCTTACGGAATTCAGCAGGGATAGCGGTCGCCTCAGCAACTTCCAAGAGGTTTTCAAGCTCAAGCGCTTCAATACGTGCTGTATTAAACGCCTGACTTTTATCTTCAAGGTGCAAGTTTTCAACACGTGCACGAATTTCTTTTAACTGAGCCAGACCTTTTTGCATTGCTTCGCCATCGCGGAATACACCAAAGTAAAGCTGCATAACACTTTGTAAATCATCACGAACTTGAGCAACACTTTCACCACCAGTCGTATTGTTTAGACGATTCAAACGCACCATCGCCTTTTCAACATTTGCACTGTCAGCATCTAGCAATTCAAAACCTTCATCCAAAGATTTTTTAACCTGAAGACCAACAGCTCGACCGAATACAACCAAATCAAGTAATGAGTTACCGCCGAGGCGATTTGCACCATGAACAGATACACAAGCGGCTTCACCACATGCATAAAGACCACCGATAATAATATCTTCACCGGCTTCGTTTTGCTTAAGTGCCTGCCCACCAATATTGGTTGGAATACCACCCATCATATAATGACAAGTAGGAATAACAGGAATCGGTTCTTTCACTGGATCAACGTGAGCAAAAGTACGAGACAACTCAAGGATACCTGGAAGACGTTGATTCAACGTTTCTTCACCCAAGTGATCTAATTTAAGCAATACGTGATCGCCTTTAGGACCACAACCACGACCTTCTAGGATTTCAAGAACCATAGAACGAGCAACAACGTCACGCCCAGCAAGATCTTTTGCGTTTGGCGCATAGCGCTCCATGAAACGTTCGCCGTCTTTATTGATCAGGTAACCACCTTCACCACGACAACCTTCCGTTACCAGCGTACCGGCACCGTAAATACCCGTTGGGTGAAACTGCCACATCTCCATATCCTGCATTGGGTAGCCAGCACGTAACGCCATGCCGACACCGTCACCGGTATTGATATGAGCATTGGTTGTCGATTGGAAAATACGACCTGCGCCACCCGTTGCGATAACCGTTGCTTTCGCCTTAAGGTAAACCGTTTCGCCAGTTTCGATACAGATGGCAATAACACCAACAACATCGTCTTCGTTATTTTTTACTAAATCCGTCGCATACCATTCATTAAGGAATGTTGTGCCACCTTTAAGGTTACCTTGGTAAAGTGTATGTAAAAGCGCATGACCTGTTCTGTCTGCTGCAGCACAAGTACGAGCAGCCTGACCACCTTTACCAAAATCTTTAGACTGACCACCGAATGGACGCTGATAAATACGTCCTTGCTCTGTACGCGAAAATGGCAACCCCATATGCTCTAGTTCAAAAACCGCTTGAGGTCCAACAGAACACATATATTCAATAGCATCTTGATCACCAATATAATCCGACCCCTTCACAGAGTCATACATATGCCAGCGCCAATCATCATTTGGATCATCACTTGCAATCGCACAAGTAATGCCACCTTGAGCAGATACAGTGTGTGAAC
>LNFX01000620.1_pt1 | contig 11037 bp, 8 predicted proteins | sample 1500681 | NCBI WGS metagenome assembly LNFX01 (sample SAMN04254626, study PRJNA301722) | marine sediment metagenome | isolation source: antarctic beach sand mud | place: Antarctica | collected 2015 | reverse complement strand
GCAATACAAATTATAAAAGGCTTATTACCGCCTTTGGTGCTTATTTTTGCGTTGCTAGGTTCTATCCTCAGCGGTATTGCCACACCAACAGAAGCGGCAGGCGTTGGGGCATTAGGCGCGGCGTTGTTGGCGTGGGGAAGCGGCAAACTTAGTTTTCCAACCTTAAAAGAAGCCGTGCATTCGACCACGAAAGTGACCTGCATGGTGTTCATGATCCTCATCGGTGCGTCGCTTTTCTCCTTGGTATTCCGTGGCTTTGGTGGCGAAGAGTTGATTCAAGACTTCTTCTCTCAACTTCCTGGCGGTGTTGTCGGCGCTATGATTGTGGTTATGTTGCTAATGTTTTTCCTTGGCTTCATTTTAGACTTCATTGAGATTACCTTCGTCGTGGTACCGATTGTTGCGCCGGTTTTACTCGCAATGGGCCTAGATCCAGTTTGGTTAGGCATTATGATGGCAATCAATTTACAAACGTCTTTCCTAACGCCGCCGTTTGGCTTTGCACTGTTTTACTTACGTGGCGTAGCACCACCAGAACTTAAGACGCAGTCAATTTACAAAGGCGTATTGCCGTTTATTTTGATTCAGCTTTTCGTGCTATTAATGTTATCGATCTGGCCTGAACTGGCAACCTGGTTACCAGAACAAGTCTATGCAAACTGATAAACGAAGTGACTTTTGACATAGCAAAAAAAGACACTCATTAAGTAAGGACAAAAATATGAAAGCAATGCAAATGAAAGACTACGGTCCAGCCAGCGATTTAACGCTGGCAGACGCCAGTAAACCGAGCATTAATGAAGATCAAATGTTGGTTCAAGTTGGCGCAGCGGGTGTAAACCCCGTCGATACCTACATTCGCTCAGGTACCAATAATTACAAAACGACGTTTCCCCATACTCCGGGTTCTGACGGTGCAGGCACCATTGTTGAGTTGGGCAAAAATGTCACCGAGTTTGAGGTGGGTCAGCGCGTTTACTTTAGCCGTAACCTTGGCGGTTCTTCGGCAGAATTCACTGTGTGTGCAGCGACTCATACTTATCCTTTGGCCGATGCCTTGTCGTTCGAAGAAGGCGCGTGTTTAGGCGTACCTTACACTACGGCTCATCGTGCTTTGTTTGGCCGAGCCAATGCCAAAGCAGGCGATAAAGTCTTAGTTCATGGTGCGACCGGTGCGGTTGGCATTGCGACGGTGCAATTAGCGTTAGCGGCAGGTATGGATGTGGTGGCCAGTGCCGGCACAGCGGCAGGCGCGGATTTATTGCGTCAACAAGGCGTTACAACCGTCATCATGCACAATGAAGCCGATCACCTTGCGCCTTTCCAAACGTTAGCCAGCGGTTTCGACATCGTCATTGAGATGCTTGCTAACCATAACTTGGACCAAGATTTAAAAGCCTTGGCCTTTGGTGGTTGCGTGGCGGTCATTGGTAACCGTGGCACGGTTGAGATTAACCCTCGTGATTTAATGGCCCGTGATGCGTCTGTGGTTGGTGTTGCGTTGGCCAATGTGCAGCCAAAAGAGCTCGCCTTGATCGCGAAGTCTTTGCGCCCTCTTTTTGAAAAAGGCGTATTGAAACCTGTGGTTCGTCATAGCTACGCATTAACGGAACTAGCACAAGCTCATGAAGACGTTCTAAAGTCTGGTGCATTGGGCAATCTTGTCATTCGTATTGGCGAGTAGTAAGTACGCACTTTGGTAAACTCGACGCGTTGATAAGACAAAACGTCGAGTTTGCTTTCCCTACCTATTTATCTGATTATCCCGCCCTCAAAGTAGTAAAACACCCTAAAGTCGGATATCTTCAAAAAAATACGCTACTAAAGCGTCTATAAGGCCGCTATACTTTCCCTCTTAATCTATCCAAAAGGCACATTTTGACTCAGCCTGATTCCGACGTTTTCAGCCTGCCGAATGAAGCGGATATCCATGATCACGACTTTCATCAATTGGTGGTCGTATTAGATGGCAATACCGATTTTGATATTCAAGGTAAAGGCAAGCAGCTGCATACTGGCGAAGGGTGTATCCTTCCGTCAGAGAACAGCCATGCGTTTGCGGGTCTGGGTGATAATCGCATCATGGTGATTAACCTGCCTATTCCCCCGCAAAAAGGCATTACCGACGAAGAATATGAAATTGTGTCCCGCTTGTTTGATCAAGCGGCGTATTTTCAGTTAAATCCGCGCTTACAAATCTTAGCCTCGGCATTATCCGGCGAATTACAACAATACCCAAATGACATGATCTTAGCCCGAGCGTGTGGCAACACGTTACTCAGTGCCATTCGTCATCAAATCAACAACAAAGACGTTCGCACTCGAGGTAATCATCTTGATATCGATAAACTCGATCAATTTATTGAGCTTAACTTGTCGCGTCGTGTCCACATCGACCAACTCGCTAATTTTTGCTTTTTGAGTGTCAGCCAATTTCACGAGCGCTTTAAAGATAGAATAGGCATGACACCTCATCAATACTTGATGCGCAAACGTTTAGAGCGCGCTCAATCGCTATTAAGAGAAGGCCATCCACCCATTCAAGTCGCCGAAATGTGCGGGTTTTCGAGTCAAAGTGCGATGACTAATGTTTTTTCTCAAACGCTTTCCATCACCCCCTTAAAATACCAGAAGCAATTTGGTGGCCGCTAACGTGTCTTTTCTTCCACGTTAATAAAACTTCTCGCTGCTAATCATTTCTCTCATTTTCCCCTTATATCGTCACAAGAACACGACATCTTTCAACGGATTATGAATAAGTCGGACTTTCTTATAAAAAAAAAACGACTTTTTCGAAAGACACTTTATCCCTTCTGTCACTAAAGTGTCAGCATAATCCAGATATGCGCTTTTCATTTTTTACCTGATAAAAAATAGTCAAAAAAGCGTCTTATGCTCTATAACAATATGCGCGGCCTTAATAAAAAGCCATGCAGCTTTTTATGTTAACGCGGGAGAGTCCAACCATGTTTAAAGCGATTGAGGTGTTACAACCTAACTTTATTCAGCGACCACTTAATGAATTGTGGCAGCTGATTTCCCCTCTTTATAAGATGGATGAAGAAAAGTGGTTGAAAGAGTTATTACCGTTAGCAAAACCAACAGACGAAGCGCTCGCAGACCACACTAATGCGGCTTCTAAGCTGATTTCTGAAGTTCGTAACGATGACGATAGCATGTCAATGATTGACGCTTTACTGTTGGAATACAGTCTAGACACCAAAGAAGGTATTTTGTTGATGTGTTTGGCTGAAGCGCTCATGCGTGTACCAGACAAAGAAACCGCAGACGCTTTCATTAAAGACCGTTTGAGTGTAGCCGACTGGGCTTCTCACGCTAAGAATTCTGATTCCTTTTTTGTTAATGCATCCACATGGGGTCTCTTGTTGACAGGCAAAATCGTCACCATGGACGAAAACCAAGACGGCACACCCGCTAATCTTGTTAATCGTATGGTAAACCGTGTTTCTGAGCCTGTGATTCGTAAAGCGATGAATCAAGCGATGAAAATTATGGGACATCAGTTTGTTTTAGGCCGCAACATCACAGAAGCCTTGTCTCGTGGTAAAAGCTACCGAGACAAAGGTTACACCTACTCTTTTGATATGTTGGGCGAAGCGGCATTAACCGCCGCAGACGCCGATAAATACCTCAAGTCTTACGAGCAAGCCGTCGAGTCTGTAGGCAAAGATACCTACAGCAAAGGCCACCGCCCTACAATCTCTATTAAGCTATCTGCCCTTCACCCTCGTTATGAAGTGGGTTGTGAAGAACGTGTGATGACCGAGCTTTTTGACAGCGTTAAAGGCTTAATCACTAAGGCTCGCGCCTTGAACGTCGGCATTACTATCGATGCGGAAGAAGCAGATCGCCTAGAACTTTCTTTGCACTTATTTGAAAAACTTTACTGTGACGAAGCAACGAAAGGCTGGGGATTATTTGGCATAGTCGTTCAGGCTTACTCAAAGCGCGCACTGCCTGTTTTGGTATGGTTGGCAGCACTTGCTAAACAACATGGTGATCGAGTGCCTGTTCGCCTTGTAAAGGGCGCTTATTGGGATTCTGAAATTAAACTTTGCCAACAACGCGGCATTGATGGTTATCCTGTTTACACACGCAAAGAATCGACCGATGTGTCTTACCTAGCGTGCGCTCACTTCTTACTCAGCGAGCACACTCGCGCGAATATCTTTCCACAGTTTGCCAGCCATAATGCGCACACCATTGCGACCATTAATTGCATCGCAACACAATTGGGCGCAACGACAAAAGAATTCGAGTTCCAACGCTTACACGGCATGGGCGATGCGCTTTATAACCGCTTAATCAAAGACAGCGACATCTGCGTACGTATTTACGCGCCGGTCGGTAGTCACAAAGACTTGCTTCCTTACTTGGTGCGTCGTCTGTTAGAAAATGGCGCCAACAGCTCATTCGTACACCGTTTGATCGACGCCAGCTACCCAATTGCGGATTTGATCGATCACCCAGTGACGACGCTAGAAAGTCGAAAATCACTGGCGAATCCTCATATCAGCCTACCATCTAGCTTGTTTGATGATCGTAAGAACTCATTTGGACCCAATATTGAGATCGATTCTGACTGGGCACCGTTCAAAGCTAAAATCGACGTTTTCATGGGACAAGACACCCAATGGCGTGCTTTCCCTATCGTCGGTGGCGAAAAAGTGGAAACGGGACACACTCACGCGGTACTTAGCCCTTACGATCACAGTGAGTCAGCGGGTCAAATTGACTGGGCAGACACAACCACCGTCACAAAAGCCATTGACCTTGCGGAAGCGGCTTTCCCTGCGTGGTCTACTCGTCCAGCGACGGAACGTGCTGATTGCCTAGACAAAATGGCAGACTTGATGGAAGAAAACTACGCAGAACTGATGGCACTTTGCCACCGTGAAGCGGGTAAAACCATTCAAGACAGCATCGATGAAGTACGCGAGGCCGTGGACTTCTGTCGCTACTACGCGCAACAAGCACGCAGTCATTTTGCGACGCCAGCCACTTACACGGATTTCTTAGGACAAGAAAAACACGCCAAGCTAAATGGCCGTGGCGTTTTTACTTGTATCAGCCCTTGGAACTTCCCATTGGCGATTTTCACCGGCCAAATCGTGGCGGCACTTGTGGTTGGTAACACCGTAGTGGCAAAACCAGCGGAACAAACCAGTTTGATCGCCTTTCGTGCCATTGAGTTATTACATCAAGCAGGCGTACCAGCCGATGTTCTGCATCTTCTACCGGGCGATGGCGCGACGGTTGGTGCTCCGCTCACCAGCGACAAACGCATTGCAGGTTTGGCGTTCACGGGCTCGACCGGCACGGCACAATTGATTAACCGCACACTCGCGGCACGCGGCGTGGCGCCTGTGCCTATCATCGCAGAAACCGGCGGTCAAAACGCAATGTTGGTGGACTCTACGTCATTGCCAGAACAAGTCGTACGTGATGCGGTTCGTTCTGCTTTCGCGTCAGCTGGTCAACGTTGTTCCGCATTGCGGGTCTTGTTCGTACAAGAAGACATTGCCGATCGAGTTATTCCGATGATCAAAGGTGCGATGCAAGAACAGTCTGTAGGCTTGCCGTATTTGCACAGCACAGATGTGGGTCCAGTTATCGATAAAAAAGCTCAAACCATGTTGCTAGAACACATCGAACACATGACAAAAGAAGCCAAGCTGATTGCTCAATCAGAACTGCCATCGTTTGCAAACAAAGGCACGTATGTTGCGCCAACGGCATTTGAAATTGCCAGTATCGATCAGCTTACCGATGAAAAATTCGGCCCAATTCTTCACGTTGTACGCTACAAAGCACGCGACTTAGACAAGATCATTGATACGATTAACAACTCAGGGTTTGGTCTGACGTTAGGCGTTCATAGCCGTAATGAAACCACCTGTGCTCGTATTGCAAGCCGAGCTCGCGTGGGTAACTTGTACATTAACCGAGATCAAGTTGGTGCCGTGGTTGGCGTTCAGCCTTTCGGTGGACAAGGTTTGTCTGGTACTGGCCCGAAAGCTGGTGGCCCGCACTATCTACAACGCTTCGCCATTGAGCAAGACCTTTAAGGGGAGACACTATTATGACAATCGTACAACCTATCCAAATTCAGGTCGCTCAAAAAGTCTTCGAATCATGGGACAAGATTGGGGTAAATGGTCGAGCGGAAAAGCTGCTTAACACGCTGGTGTCGTTTTCTAATGAAGAAAAGAAAATGGCCGCTTGGCAGATCAATAATGCACAAAAAGAAATAGCTGAAACTCGCGTTATGCCTGGTCCAACCGGTGAACGAAACGAGCTATCAAACCAAGGCCGTGGCCCGTTCCTCTGCATGTCTTTCGTAGAAAGCGGCAAAGCAAAAGTTGGTTTAGTGGGTCAGGTGTTTACCGCATTGATCGCTGGTAACCCCGTGATTACCGTTGGTCCTATCGGCCAAGAAATCATGGACCTGATTTCACCTTTCGTGCCAGAAGGCGTTATCCAAAATATCGCGGAGTCTGCACAAGACTCTTTGATTGAAGCCAATCACTTGGCTGGAATTGCAACGCTTTGCGACCCTATGCAAGCGCAATTGCTTAGCCAGCGTCTTGCAGCGAAAGGCGGTCTCATCTGTCAATTGATCGAAGAAGTCGACAGCGAGAACCTCAGTGTCATCGCCAAACCGCATTACTTACTGCGCTTTGTTACCGAACGCACTGTGTCGAACAACACCACAGCAATCGGCGGCAACGCTACCTTGCTTGAACTGGGTAGCATGAACGACTAAAACCTTAAGTTTCACACGTCGTAAACAGCAAATATAAAAAAACCTCTTTGTTTCCAAAGAGGTTTTTTTTATTTCTATTTCACAACGTTAATCTAAATAAGATTAATCAATCTCGCGAGCGTTGATGTAAGCACGCTCAGACACTTCGTGCCACGCTCTTACTTTGCTGCCAAAGTCTTTGAATGAGTCATACACTTTCTGGCTCATTGGATCCGCTGCTGCCACTTCTTCTAATGTTTCTGTAGAGGCTTTTTTCAGCGCCGACAAAACGTCAGTAGGGAAAGGTTTTAGTATGACGTTATGCTCATTAACCAACGTCTCTAGTGCCGTGTTGTTCAAGGCTGTGAACTCATCTAGCATGTCAGCGTTCGCTTGGCGAGTCGCCGCACGCACGATCAACTGAAGATCTTTTGGCAAGGCTTCAAACGCTTCTTTATTGTAAAGCGCTTCCATTGTTGAACCTGGCTCATGCCAACCTGGGTAGTAGTAGTATTTCGCCGCTTTGTATAAGCCAAATGCTAAATCATTGTATGGTCCAACCCATTCCGTCGCATCAATAGCGCCAGTCTGTAAAGAAGTGAAGATTTCGCCACCAGGCAAGTTAATTGGTGTACCACCCACTTTCTTCAAGACTTCTCCGCCAAGACCTGGAATACGCATTTTTAGACCTTGGAAGTCTTCAAGAGAATTAATCTCTTTATTGAACCAACCACCCATCTGTACCCCAGTGTTACCGGCGGCCATTGGGATTAGGTTAAACGGGGCGTAGATTTCTTCCCATAGTTTTAAACCGCCACCGTGGTGAATCCAAGAGTTGATCTCTTGTGCAGTAAAACCAAATGGCACTGCTGTAAAGAACTGAGCCGCTGGCGCTTTACCTTTCCAGTAATACGCTGCACCGTGACCCATTTGCGCCGTACCACGAGATACAGCATCAAACACTTCCAATGGTGGAACAAGTTCACCCGCCGCATACACTTTAATGTTTAAGCGACCACCGGACATTTCATTAATATTTTTGGCAAGGGCTTCTGCACCCGTTCCTAGACCTGGAAAGTTCTTTGGCCACGTTGTGACCATTTTCCAGTTGATGACGTCGGCTTTTTTCTCTACTTTTGCCGTTTCTTCCGCTTTTTCGGATCCGCCACAAGCCACCAAGGTGGCTGCTGTCAAACCGACTAATGCCAGCTTGCTCCACAATTTTATTTTATTCATTCACTTTATCCCTCAGGAGACGCGTTAAATTTATTGTTATAAGGCCTAGCCTTCCAGCTCAGCTCATCACACAACCCTAATTGTGCGATTCGGGTCAGCATTATGAAGTAATATTGACCCTTTAGACACATTCTGTGCACTAAGTGCATTAGATAGTATGAATTGCCGTCTCAGCTCTCAAGGCCTTTTTTAATTTTATTTCTGCATCCCCCTCGTTACGGCGGGTTTATTGCCCATAAAAAAGCGCCGTTATCGACGATAACGGCGCTTAAAATCAGTCAAAACAATGACTTTCTGACGATATCAGAAGGGTTATTCTCCTGCGCGTGCGTTAATAAACGCCCGTTCAGACACATCGTGCCAAGCACTAACAGAGTCCAAGAATTTCTTGAACGAGTCGTACACCTTCTGACTTTCTGGATCATTCGCTGCTACTTCTTCTAACGTCTCGTCAGAGGCTTTTTTCAGGGCAAGTAATAAATCCTGCGGATACGGCTTCAAAATCACGTGATGCTCGTTCACTAAGGTTTGCAGCGCGGCATTGTTACGCGCCGTAAACTCGCTCAACATAGACAAATTAGCTTGTTGAACCGCAGAACGCACAATCGCCTGTAAATCACTTGGCAAGGCATTGAACGCGTCTTTATTGAAAATCGCCTCAACCGCAGAACCCGGCTCATGCCAACCTGGGTAATAGTAATACTTCGCCACTTTGTACAAACCAAACGCTAGGTCGTTGTACGGGCCAACCCATTCTGTCGCATCAATCGTGCCGGTTTGAAGCGCGGTGAAGATTTCGCTACCCGGTAAATTGATAGGAGACGCACCCACTTTTTTCAGCACTTCGCCGCCCAAACCTGGCATGCGCATTTTTAGCCCTTGGAAATCGGCTAAGGAATTGATTTCTTTATTAAACCAACCACCCATTTGCACACCGGGATTGCCCGCTGGCATCGGGATTAGGTTAAAGGGCGCGTAGATTTCTTCCCATAGTTTCAAACCGCCGCCGTATTCAATCCAAGCGTTAAACTCAAGCGCGGTTAAACCAAACGGCACGGTGGTGAAGAACTGTGCCGCAGGAACTTTGCCTTTCCAGTAATACGACGCCGCATGCCCCATTTCTGCGGTACCACGTGATACGGTATCAAACACTTCCAGCGCTGGGACTAATTCGCCAGCCGCATAGACTTTAATGTCCAAGCGACCATTCGACATAGCTTGATGTTCTTCGCCAACGCTTCGGCGCCCGTTCCTAATCCTGGAAAATTTTTAGGCCACGTTGTGACCATTTTCCAATGAATCGTTTCGGCTTTTTTCTCTATTTTTGCGGTGTCTTCCGCTTTCTCTGATCCGCCACAAGCGACCAAAGACAAGGCCAACAAACCAGCGAATACCAACTTGCCCAATACCATTAAATTACGCATTACTTTCCCTCAGTGAGCCGTTACTTGTTAACAATATGAATCTGTCTGTGACATGTGAAAGTGATGCCCAACATCACCAACCATTGTAGAGTTGATCAAACACCAGCGAATGTTTCCCATCGCTCGTCGTTGTATTTTTATTATAGGGTCAGACAGAAAAAACGCCTCTTTCATGCATGAAACAAGAAAGAGGCGAATGATAATAAGAAGTGTTGGATTTTTGCTCAACCCTTTTGTCACAAAAAAGCCGTATTCACTCAATAATGCTGCATTCCATTAAGTATTCGGAGAATAGCACCAAACTATACGCTGAGCTGTATCAGTCGCTCTTCTAGTATTTTGTGTACCACATTGATTTGATTAAAAAACAAACAAAACATTGCCAATCTTAATAGTAAAAACCTGTCAAAAAAGTCACATTGTCGTTCGATAAAAACCGTTTAGGTATCGGTATTGATGGCGTTTATTGATCAAGGACATACCCTTATTTCACTGGATCAATGTAGGATGATTAGAGGAATTAAACGTAAATTAGTTGAGGTTATCATGGCAAAATTAACGTTCCACGGTGCAATAGAAGGCGTCACAGGATCTTCTTATCTCTTAGAAACAGCGACAGCAAAAATATTACTGGAGTGCGGTCTTTATCAAGGCCGGCGTGAAGAAGAGAAGCAAAATGACAATGCTTTTCCGTTTAACATTGGCGAGCTGGATGCGGTGGTTCTGTCGCATGGTCATTTAGATCACTCTGGTCGCCTGCCAAAATTAAGCGCCGATGGTTATAAGGGGCCCATCTATATGACGAACCCAACCGCCGAGCTGCTGGAGGTGTTACTCAAAGATTCGGCATCTCTTCAGCGCAGCGACGCAGAATGGGAAAACAAACGTCGTCGCAGATCCGGAAAGGATTTGATTGAACCACTGTACACAGCGGAAGACGTGGAAGAGACGTTAACTCAGTGTGTTGGTAATTGTTATGGCAAACGCATTTCAATCGTCGAAGGCGTCGATGTGTGTTTTCGAGACGCTGGCCATATTCTCGGCTCATCGATTGTTGAAATGTTCATTACAGAAGGCGGCACAGAGAAAAAACTGGTTTTTTCAGGCGATCTTGGCAACAGTTACGCGGCGTTACTTTCGGACCCTGAAGTCGTAGAAGAAGCGGACGTGCTATTGCTTGAATCCACCTACGGTGATCGCAACCATCGCCCTATGGATGAAACGCTGGAAGAGTTTGAAGACATCATAGTAGAAGCATCAAAAAATGGCGGCAATATACTAATTCCTTCCTTTGCGGTTGGGCGAACCCAAGAAATTATCTTTCGTCTTGGACAGTTGTATCAAAAAGGCAAGCTGAAACAACAAGCCGTTTTTCTGGACAGCCCAATGGCCATTGCCGTGACGGAAATCTATCATCGATATCAGAATGTTTATAATACGGAAGATGCCGCCGCGTTGGGGCAAAGCAAAAAAGCAGCCTGCACACATTTTTACCTGTATTACGCTATTCAACCTCCACGGCAGAATCCATGGCACTGAATCGAATTGAGTCAGGCGCCAGTTATTATTGCTGGCAGTGGGTAGTGTGTACGGGTGGGCGTATTCGTCATG
>LNFX01000247.1_pt1 | contig 11165 bp, 12 predicted proteins | sample 1500681 | NCBI WGS metagenome assembly LNFX01 (sample SAMN04254626, study PRJNA301722) | marine sediment metagenome | isolation source: antarctic beach sand mud | place: Antarctica | collected 2015 | reverse complement strand
TAGACGCATAAAGCACGTTTGGATCATCTTTAAAAATATCTTCCGTACCATTACCATGGTGAACATCAAAATCTACGATGGCAACTCGCTCTAACCCATGATGACGCACTGCATGGCGAGCCCCCACTGCGATGTTATTAAAAAAACAGAAGCCCATGGCCTTGTCGTATTCGGCATGATGACCCGGTGGCCGAATCGCGCAAAAAGCGTTATCCATCTCGCCTGCCATCACCAAATCCACTGCTTGAACAACCGAGCCTGCAGCGAACAACGCGGCGTCTAATGTGTGCGGCATCATCAAGGTTTCCGGCTCAATTTCTAAATGCCCTTCTTCTGGCGCTCGGGCAAAGATAGAGTCTACATACGCTTGATCATGCGTTGCAATAAGCTGCTCGCGAGTAGCGGGCGTCGCTTCAAGACGACGTAGAAAGTCCATCAACTGCCCCGTGATCAAACGGTTCTGGATTGCACCAAGCCGTTGCGGAGATTCGGGATGATCGTCTCCCATGTCATGCTTGTCGCAATACGTGTGTGTGATATAGGCGGTCGTCATGTCATATCCAAATGGGTTCTTATTATTGTCTTTAATCGTCCAGTATAAAGCCATAAAAGCACAAAGACAGTCTACCCTACCATGGTCTACAATTCGTCTTTAAGCAGACTGTGCTACTGTCATAAAATACTTATTACGCATCAGGAGAATATCGAGTGAGCCAACATGCCTTGCAACCGCTACTCGCCCCAACGTCGATGGTAATTTTGACAGGGGAAGACGCTCAAGACCCCCTGATGCTGGCCCTGTTGCAGTCTTTGTCTAAGGCTGAAAAAGTCAGTACTGGCAAAAAATGCCCTATTAGCTTAGTGGGCATCGAACCGACAACACCCTTCTCTTTTCCTCTATTCTCAACACTGGATGCATTACCAAAAAGCCCTGATCTAGCGGTGCTCGTCGGCACCTATTCAAACACCTCAATGGAAGACATTATTGCGTCGTGTGGTCAGGCTGGCATTGGCTCTTTATTAATGCTGTCTTGGACCAGCGAGCCAGAAGACACGTTAGTCGAAGTGTTACGCCAGCACAATGTGCGCTTACTCGGCCCCAACAGCTTCGGTGTTTGTCGACCCAAGCAAGGCGTATTCGCTTGGTTGGGTTTAACGCAGCCATTGCCCGGAAGGTTGGCGCTGATGTCCCAATCTGGCACCGTTGCCAGTGCTTTAGTCGATTGGGCGACATGGCAAGGCATTGGCTTCTCTCAAGTGGTGTCGATGGGCACACCGGTCGACGTGATGCCATCGCAAGTTTTGGATTATTTATCCACCGATTTCGACAGCCAAGCCATCTTGATGTATTTACAAAAATAGGTCGACCAACGCGTTTCCTTAGTAGCCTGCGAGCCACGGGGCGAAGTAAGCCAGTTGCCGTGGTGACAGAACACTCTATCGGCGCCGATGAGCGAGTATTAGATGCGGCCCTGAGCCGAACGGGTGCTGTGCGTGGTCGTCGCTTAAATGATTTGATTGCTGCCGCGTCGGTCATGACCAACGCCCGTCGCGTTAAAGACGGATCACTATTAATTATCGGCAACGGCGCTGGTCCGGGTGAACTGGCCGCACAACGTGCGATGGAACTTAGTATTGATCTACTTACGCCAGAAGGCGAATTACGCGATAAACTGGAATCTACCATGGCCGGGCGCGGTGGTATTGGCCCTGTCACCACCGTCTGGGCAAGTTGCGCAACGGACTTGTTTATTGACCTCGCTGCAGACGCCCTTAGTAGCCAAGAATGCGGCGCGGTGCTGCTTACCTTGAGCCCAACCGCTTTGATCGACATAGATTCTTTATACGATTTGATTACTCAACTGCACCGCACCCCAGAAGAAGCTAGTGATGGTGTGTTTGCTTGGCGGCGGTAACATGACCAAAATGCGTACGCGCATCAATGAAGCTGGCATTCCAACATTTCGAACCCCAGAAACGGCCATCGAAGGTTTTCAATTTTTAGTGCAATTCCAACGCAATCAGTTACTCGCCAAACAAACCCCAGACAGCCATGCGTTTCGTTTTAAAATTGATGTGTCTGAAGCAACTCAAACGCTGAATCAATTACTCAAAAGCGGCCAACACACGCCACACGCCGATGAACTGCGTGAGACTTTTGAATTGTTCCACATTCGCTTAATTTCTCGCCGTCAGGCTTCTCATCAGTTGTCTGCACCGGTTCATTTACGGGTATTCCAAGACGCCGTCTTTGGTCCTGCCATTGGCTTATCACTAGAAGGCGCTCAACAACACAAACAAGCCGAAGCCGTCGCCTTGCCGCCGCTTAATACTATCTTGGCCAAAGACTTAATCCAGCGAGCTTTTCCCGACGAAGCATCGTTTGAACTAGAAAGCTTGCTGCGCAACTTATCGACCATGGTGTGTGAGTTACCAGAAATTGAACATTTAGAATTGGCCGATGTGAGGATTCACGACAGTGGCAGTGTGTATGCGAATGTCACCGCCAATCTGCGCTCTTGTAAGAATTGGCGACGTTATGAACACCTTGCGATTCACCCCTACCCAAGGCAATGGGTGTCAGAACGCCTACTGAAAAATAATGACGTCGCCACCGTGAGACCGGTGTTACCTCGGGATTCAGGAATCCTCGCAGACTTCGTTCGCAGCATGTCCCATGAAACACGTTATTTTCGCTTTATATCAAATATTGAAGAACTGACACCGCGCATGCTCTCCAGCATGTCGCACATCGATTACGACCGTGAAATGGCGCTACTGGCGGTCATTCATCGAGATGGGCAAGATTTGCTGATTGGCACGGCGCGCTATATCGATAATTTTGATGACCAGAGCTGTGAGTTTGCCGTGGTATTGGGGGATGAATTCCAAGGTCTAGGATTGGCTTCTTACCTAATGCGACAGCTGTTTCAAGTCGCCGCTGACAAAGGCATTAGGGTCATGAAAGGCATCGTTTTGGCAGAAAACAAACACATGCTCGATTTCTGTCGTCATCTTGGATTCAGCATCAAACGTGATGAAGATGACTTCGGACAAATGATCGTCACCATCAAACTCACGCCAACCTTGCTTGAAAAATGCCGAGACACTTCCTAATAATAGAACCGAGACCTTTTTAACAATGTCACGAGCGAAGTCGTTGTGCAAAGGTCTCAACGTAAAACTTCGATTTCAACCTTAATAACACCAGAACGCGTATTGCCGATTCGCTGAAATGCCGATTTACTCAAGTCGATAATACGACCTCTTACGAACGGCCCACGGTCATTAACCCGCACCACAACACTCTTACCATTCGCGATGTTCGTCACTTTGACTTTAGAACCAAAAGGCAAACGTTTATGGGCGGCCGTCATGGCTTTTTGATCGAACAATTCACCACTGGCGGTTTTTCGGCCTTGATATTTCATTGCGTAATAACTGGCTTCGCCGCTTTCTTCAAAGCCCTTTGAGTCAGATCGACTAATAGGGCCACTCGCACAGGCTGTCAAAACAAGCGACAACATAACCCAACACAAGATACTGATTTTTCGCATCGTATTTTCTTTTCCTTTAGGTCGTCTTAATTACAAAGGGTCATATTACTCGATTACATATTTACTTATCGACCCCATCTCTGTCTTGTTTCTGTCGATAAAAAGTACACAAAAACAAAAAAACCACGTTAAACGTGGTTTTTTGATACTCACATCAAACCTTAGCTGGCTTGCTGTTCTCTGTTTTGTTGTCTCTTTTTTACTGTTTAAGGTTTTCAGGCCCAAACGAAAACGGTAACAATGCTTCCATTGAGAGGGTTTTGCGTACGCCTTGCGCACCACAAATATGAATCATGGTATCAGCGGAAGAAAATTCACGGATCTTCTGACGGCAGCCACCACAAGGTGTGACCAAAGCATCGCCATGACCAATCACATAAATATCTTTGATTTGCGTTTCGCCATCAAGAACCATAGACGCAATCGCACCGGCTTCAGCACAAGTCCCTTCTGGATACGCCGCATTTTCAACATTACAACCAGAGTAAAACTTACCACTCTTGGTTAAAATGGCCGCACCAACCTGAAAATGAGAGTAAGGAACATACGCCTTACTCATCGCATTTTTGGCAAGCTCGATCAGATTTTCACTTTGCTTTACATTAGACATATTAGGCTCGCTCTTTCACATAGGGGCGCCCGATGGCTTTTGGCCCAACGGCTTTGCCGATGAAACCCGCCAATAACAATACCGTTAATACATACGGTAATACTTCGATTGCCTGAACGGGTACTTCGCCAATGCCAGGAATCACAACCCCTTGCATACGAATAGCAACGGCGTCTAAGAAGCCAAACAGCAAACAGGCAAGCAACACGGGAACAGGACGCCATTTACCGAAAATCAGCGCCGCCAGCGCCATATACCCTTTACCTGCGCTCATGTCTTTCAAGAAACCGGCATTATGGGCCGTCGATAAATACGCTCCGGCGATGCCACACAAGATGCCACAAATAATCAAGGCACGATAACGAATGAAGGCCACCGAAATACCCGCAGTATCCACCGCATGTGGGTTTTCACCCACAGCGCGAAGACGTAAACCAAAACGTGTTTTGTAAATTGCCCAATAGGTCACAGGCACCATCGCAAAAGCCAGATAAACCAAAATATTATGACCGCTGAGTAGTTCGGAATAGATCAGACCAATCACAGGCACATCAGCCAAAGCATCAGCAAAAGGTAAGGTAATGGATAAAAAGCGCGAGTCTCCAGACAACGTCGGTGTTTGACCACCCATACCGAACCAGTCCATCGATAAGGTTACTGTTAGCCCTGCCACTATTGTATTAATCGCTACACCTGAGACGATATGATCGCCTCGGTGTGTAATACAAGCAAAGCCGTGAACCATCGCCAATGAAACAGACGCCATAATACCAAAACACAAACCGATCCAAGCCGATCCAAATACCGCCGCTCCCGCCGCTGCAGCAAAAGCACTGCCTAGAATTTTACCTTCTAAGCCAATATCAACAATGCCAGCTCGCTCGGAATACAAACCCGCTAACGCAGCAAAAATCAAAGGAGTAGACACCCGCATCGTTGCGTCTAACATAAGTATCAATGTTTCAAACATATTTTTTCCCTACGCTACCGCTCTGCGAATAAAAAAGCCTTCGATACGATCTTTAAACATGTGTTCAAGCGCACCAGAGAATAAAATAACCAAACCTTGAATAACGACTACGATTTCAGGTGTGATCGTCGGAATTTCAAACGCCAACTCAGCCCCGCCTTGATACAAGGCACCAAACAGTATGGCGGCCAGAATGATACCAACCGGATGATTACGTCCCATCAAAGAAACGGCAATGCCCGCAAAGCCATAACCCGCAGTGAAGTTAAGCAACAAACTGTGGTTTACACCCATGATTTCGTTGATGCCAACAAAACCCGCTAAACCACCAGAAATGAGCATCGCCCAAATGGTCACTTTAGCGGTATCGATGCCTGCGTAGCGCGCCGCTGTCGGGTTGGTTCCCAACGTACGCAACTGATAACCCCAGCGCGTATGCCAGAGTAATGCCCAAACAAGCACACAACAGATCAAAGCAATCACAAAAGCAAAGTTAAGCGGTGAATCACCTATTTCAATACCCAATGGCGATAAAAATTCATGCAGGTAAGGTAGCCACGCATTTTCATCAAACGTGCGGCTATTCGGAGCCATACGGCCGTCTTCTTTTAACCAGTTTACGATGAGGTAAACCATCAAAGAGGAGGCTATGAAGTTAAACATGATAGTAGTGATAACGATGTGGCTGCCACGACGCGCTTGTAAATACGCAGGGATATACGCCCAAGCCGCACCAAAGACACCCGCACCAATAATCGCCAAAGGTGCAATAACATAAAAAGGCATGGTTTTGTCTAGGGACAAACACACCAAGCCAACACCCAACCCACCAATATACGCTTGGCCTTCACCACCGATATTGAATAAGCCGCCTTTAAAAGCTACCGATACAGCCAAACCGGTAAAGATAAGGTTTGTCGCATAATACAGAGTATAACCAACCCCTTCATCGTAACCAAAAGCGCCGTATATCAAATAGCCTGCGGCTTCAAGCGGGTTTTCACCGATGGCTAAGATCACCAAACCAGAAACCAAAAAGGCGAGTGTAATATTAAGGATAGGGATAAGAGCCATGTTGACCCAAGCAGGAACTTTCGCCTGACTCATGCGGACACCTCTTCTTCGTTGTGAGCATTCGCCATCATTAGACCCAAAGTTCGTTCGTCAGCGTCTTTTGCATCAAGTTCGCCCACAATCGCACCATCAAACATCACTAAAATGCGATCACTCAGTGCCATAATTTCATCCAATTCAACAGAGACCAACAAAATAGCTTTGCCTGAGTCCCTTAGTTTCACAATCTGTTCGTGTATATTTTCAATCGCCCCAATATCAACACCGCGTGTCGGTTGGCCGATCAAGAGAATATCTGGGTTCTGCTCGACTTCACGAGCAATAACGATCTTTTGCTGATTACCGCCCGAAAAATTTGCGGTTTTCAAATGTGGATTTGGTGGCCGAACATCCCAAGCAGCCATTCGCTCACTACACTCATCAATCATGACCTTGCGGTGCATGAGAATTTTACCGTTATAAGCTTCAGAATTGTGATAACCGAGTACAGCGGCTTCATAAGCTTCAAAACCGGTTACTAGGCCCATTTTATGTCGATCTTCTGGAACATGTGCCATTTTAAGCTCACGCATTTCAGCCGCATCTTTTGGCGCTTTCGCCGTGATAACCTGACCAGCAACGTGAATTTCACCTTCGCTCATTGGCTCAATGCCAGAAAGTACATTCAATAATTCACTTTGGCCATTACCAGAAACCCCTGCAATGCCAAGAATTTCACCCGCACGAAGCTCTAAACTTACATTCTTCAAGCGCTTCACGCCTTGGCTGTCAAACAAAGATAAGTTTCGAGCAGAAAGGAAAACATCACTTGGCTTGGCGTCGCCTTTGTCTACGGTTAGGCGCACTTTCTTACCTACCATTAACTCAGCCAATTCCTCTTTATTTGTCTGTGAGGTTTCACGATGAGCGACCATCTGTCCTTGGCGCATCACGGAAATATTGTCCGTAGACGCCATAATCTCACGCAATTTATGCGTAATTAACAATACGGTAACACCCTGATCTTTTAGCGCTTTGAGAATACGGAAAAGATGATCCGCTTCTTGCGGGGTTAACACACCCGTTGGCTCATCCAATATGAGGATACGAGCACCACGATAAAGCGCTTTTAATATTTCAACTCGCTGCTGCAAACCAACCGGAAGTTCTTCAACGATTGCGTCTACATCAATGTCCAAACTGTATTCTTTTGCGAGGCGCTGCAATTCCACACGAGCCGTGTCTATGCCGTTTTTCAACAAGGCACCGCCTTCTGCACCCAAGATCACATTCTCAAGCACACTAAAATTCTCAACCAGCATGAAATGCTGATGCACCATACCTATACCCGCATTGATGGCATCTTGGGAACTGCGTATATCGACACGCTTACCATCCACTTCTATGTGGCCAGTATCGGCTTCATAAAAGCCATAGATGATACTCATCAAGGTGGACTTTCCCGCGCCGTTTTCACCAATAATGCCGTGAATCGTACCTGCAGGAACTTGTAAGCAAATATCTTTGTTGGCCTGAACGGCACCAAAGCGTTTGCTGATATCGCGCAATTCAATTGCGTAAGGCATTGTTTTATTTGTCATATCTAAAAGTAATTCATCTGCTTAAAATGGAACACACTCAATGTACCTCATGGGCAAAAACACTCAGTATGTTTTTTGTTACTACTTCTTTTACATAGTAATCAATGTCTGCAATCCAAATTCATCGCTGCATCATTCAGTAAGAATACTAGAGCAAAAAAAACAGCTGCCCGCTAATAACGGGCAACTGTTTTTCTATGTAACTTAATAGTTACAAGTATTGTCTGACATGTAGTCATGGACTTTTATGTCACCGCTAACAATCTTAGCGCGAATGTCTTTTAGCTTCGCTTTCATGTCCGCTGAGACGAGGCTTGCATTGTTATCATCAAGCGCCCAATCAACACCGCCCTCAGCCAAACCTAGAACCACCATACCTGGCTTCCAAGTACCTGCTGCCGCGTCTTTGTATGTTTTATAAGCGGCTTGATCTACACGCTTAACCATAGACGTTAGCATTGTGCCTGGTTGAATATGGTTTTGGTTTGAATCAACACCAATGGCCAATTTACCTTCATCTTTCGCAGCCTGATACACACCGATGCCGGTACCACCAGCGGCAGCAAATACAACATCTGCGCCTTTAGAGAACTGACTCTTAGCAAGTTCAGACCCTTTCGTTGGATCGTTAAACGCTGCACCAGTAGAGCCTGTCATATTTTGAAAAACGGTTGCGCTAGAAGACGCGTATTTAACGCCTTGCTCATAACCACAGCCAAATTTACGGATAAGAGGAATATCCATACCGCCGATAAAACCAACCATGTCGGTTTTAGACGCCATGGCAGCCAAAGCACCCACAAGGAATGATCCTTCATGCTCTTTAAAGATAACCGACTGAACGTTCGGAAGATCGATCACACCATCGATAAGCGTAAAGTTGATGTTAGGGAAATCTTTCGCCACTTTCTCAACCGCAGATGTCATATTGAAACCAACAGTAACGATTGGCGAGTAACCTCGTTTGGCAAGACGGCGTAAACCTTGCTCTACTTGGGCTTCATTTTTAGGCTCAAACTCTCGAACCTGAATGCCGCTGTCTGTCGTGTATTTTTTAACGCCGTTGTAAACACCTTCGTTAAAAGATTTGTCGAATTTACCCGCTTGATCGTAAACAACCGCAGGGTCTGCTGCTTGAGCCATACTTGCTGAAATGGCCAAAGCCGTGACGGACGCAAAAAAGACACCTTTCATTCCAATTCCTCTTATATATGTAATTGAATCTAGGCAGTTTAAATCTTGCCTAACTGGTCAAAAATAAACCCATTAACAAAATACCGCAATAAAATCTGCACATTTTAAGCAATATTTTTACTCATAGTGCAAAAACCTAATGTCTATAATCATTTTTTATAGTCACTTTTTATAGTCACTTTTTATAGCCACTTGATCAATAGCATATGCCAGCAATTATTATGCCCAATACGATCAAGTTTGACAGTTCACACAAAAAACAGTGCTGCGCTGAGCTTGTCGAATCTCTTTCAACGGAGCATGACAAACAGCACAAGGTTTATTCGCTCGGCCGTAAACGGCTAATTCTTGCTTGAAGTAACCAGGTTTACCATCGCCACCAACAAAGTCTTTTAATGTCGTTCCACCTTGCTTGATTGCCGCGGCAAGCACGACTTTAATGCACTCAACCAAACGCGCTAAACGCACCTTACTTATCTTACCAGCTAAACGATCAGGTCGAATACCCGCTTTAAACAAAGCTTCATTTGCGTAGATATTGCCCACGCCCACAACGACTTTGCTGTCCATAATAAAGGTCTTAATAGGCACTTTTCGGCCTTTGGCTCGTGCATACAACATATCAGCATTGAAAAGATCTGATAACGGCTCAGGGCCTAAATGCCGAATGAGCTCGTGTTCATTCCAGTCATCCGTCGTCCATAAAATAGCGCCAAAACGACGTGGATCAGTGTATCTCAGCCACACATCATCGTCGGCAAAACAAAAATCCACATGATCATGAAAAAGTGGCGGCGTATCGGCGGGTACAAAATACAAACTACCAGACATGCCAAGATGAACAATTAACGTCCCTTTGGTGGTATGAATACCAATGTACTTACCACGTCGAGTTAAGTGTGTAATTTCCTGACCTACCATGTCTGAACTTAGCTCAGGCGTAATCAGCCAACGCAGTTTTGGCTGACGAATATCGACGTTAGCGAGCGAGCGCCCAACAAGATGAGACTCTATACCACGTAGTGTGGTTTCTACTTCCGGTAATTCAGGCATCAGTGACCTCGGCGATAATTAAGCAAGCACAAACAATACTGACCAAAAGAACAAAATGCTTCTACTAGATACAAAAAAACCGACTCTAGGAGTCGGTTCTTTCTTAAGAAATCGAAAATTATTTAATTTTCGCTTCTTTGTACATAACGTGTTTACGTACAACTGGATCAAACTTTCTCATTTCAAGTTTGTCCGGAGTATTTCGCTTGTTCTTGTCAGTCGTGTAAAAGTGACCAGTACCAGCAGAAGATACCATGCGAATTAAATCGCGAGCGCCTTTAGAAGCCATGATTCAGATCCTTATACTTTTTCGCCGTTGGCACGCATTTCAGTAAGAACTGTTTCGATGCCTTTTTTATCGATAATACGGATACCTTTAGAAGATACACGTATACGGATGTAGCGGTTTTCACCTTCGACCCAAAAACGGTGCCAATGAAGGTTTGGAAGAAAACGACGCTTAGTACGACGCTTTGAGTGAGAAACGTTATTTCCTGTAACAGGACGCTTCCCAGTAACTTGACATACGCGAGACATAATTAAATACCTTTTGCTATCCAGAAGATTATTGGAAGTGTTTCACTTCCTCAGGCGGAGCATGATTCCTTGTGAACCAAAAAAATCCCATACCGAGGATATAGCGGCGCGCATTTTCCCATAAGCCAACCCATTGAGCAAACCTTTTGTAAGAAAACTGATCATTTAGTAAGCGTAAAAGACAATCACAGCCGTAATAACCCGTCACACACCTACAAATCTAAACGGCAACACCACCCATGATTGAATTTTTAAGCTATAGCAACCCTCTTTCTGCCAAGAAACCGGCGCACCATCTCCAACGACAAAGTGATCCAACAGGCGAACATCAACAAGATCCAAAGCGCGTTTGATTTTATCCGTGATGCTAATATCAGCCTGACTTGGCTCGGCTACGCCGCTTGGGTGGTTGTGAGCCAAAATCACTGCGGCGGCATTATAGTGCAACGCGGCTTTGACCACTTCTCGTGGATACACAGCGGCAGCGTCTATGGTGCCCATGAAGAGCTCTTCATAACGAATCAATCGATGTTGAGTATCGAGAAACAACACGGCAAATACTTCCCGATGAGAATGACGTAATTGCGAGG
>LNFX01001176.1_pt1 | contig 11200 bp, 12 predicted proteins | sample 1500681 | NCBI WGS metagenome assembly LNFX01 (sample SAMN04254626, study PRJNA301722) | marine sediment metagenome | isolation source: antarctic beach sand mud | place: Antarctica | collected 2015 | reverse complement strand
CATCGCCGGTGAACGCGTCCTACTTTCGCTCTTCAATCCGGCCAACGCCAAGCGTTGGGAGGAAGTCATCCGCCCAATCTCCGGTGGAGGAATCCGAACTCCTTTATCGTCGCTGGATCAAGAAAATGCGCAAAAAGACCGAAGAACTCTCAGGCGGGAAGCTGGGCTATGTCCATGTTCGTCAAATGAATGACAGCGGCTTTCGCGATGTTTATGCCTCGGTCTTCGGCCATTACTCCGACAAGCAGGCCCTCATCGTTGATACCCGTTTCAATGGTGGTGGTTGGCTCACCGAAGACCTCACCTCTTTTCTCAGCGGAAAAGACTTCCTCAAGTTCTTCCCGCGCGGCCAGAAAAACATGGGCGGTGAACCCCTCTTCCGCTGGTCCAAGTCCTCCGCTGTCCTCATGGGCGAAGGCAACTACTCCGACGCGCACATCTTCCCCTATGCCTATAAGAGCATGAAGATTGGCAAACTCATCGGCATGCCCGTGCCTGGAACCGGCACCGCTGTTTGGTGGGAGCGCCTCATGGACCGCAAGGTGGTTCCCCTGTCCAAATCTCTATATGAGAAACTTTAAATTTGATTTCCTGCCACCGATCAAATGTTTCCAGCAAAAGGGTAAGCGGCCGTGTAAGTCGGTGGCGCAATCGAATTGGGTAAATGACGAACAAACGTGTACAGATTGATCATCGCTTTCAACTTTGGTTTCTATGTTCATGTGCAATTTGGCGTTGCCACCAATGGTATGTTGATGAACATAGCCGATGTGGCTTAAATCTAGTAGATTGTCATGTAATAACTGATAAGGCGCATCGTAGTGGTATATGTCACCGCCAAATAAAAAATCCTCGTCATTATGAACTGGGTATTCTGGCGGTGTGAAAGTCGGTTTTTCAGTCTGTTCATCTCCAAACCAAATCCAAATTAGATGGTCTTGCTCGCAGATGGAATAGGCTGATACCAGTGCTTTACGAGGTATTTTGGTTTGACCAGGTACGTCAACGCATTGTCCTCCACCATTAAACAATAAGCCGTGATAGCCGCATCGGATACCGTTGTCTTCTACAGCCCCAAGTGACAAGGGCAAAGCTCGATGGCAGCATCTGTCTTCAAGAGCGGATACATTACCATCAGGGGTACGAAACAGAACGATTGGCTGATTGAGTAATGTTCGTGCCAATGGTTGGTCTGTAAGCTCGGAACTCAGCGCCGCCACGTACCACATATTCAGTGGAAAGGGTGATGTTGCTTTAGTTTCGATGCTGGCTGATGTCGTTGGGGTGCAATGTTGAACACTCATAAAACTCTCCTGTTTATAATTATTTTGGTTTGTCTTAGTAGGGGCGCGCTAAAGGTCAAGCACCAATGTGTCTGACAGTGAGCGAGAACAACAAGGCGTGAAGACATTATTGTCTGCATGCTCCTTGTCGGATAAAAACTGATCTCGGTGATCGGGGGTGCCTGAGATGGACTTTTGTGAGGCAAGAGCCGCAGATGCCTTGTTCGCAAGACACGTTGATATCAATACCGGCTTCGTCTAACACTTCAAATACCGAACGATTTTGTGGAATGTGGAAGTGTGCTCCAGTGCTGGCAATTTCAACCTCAAAGGCGAGATTGCTGTTGTTTTTATAGGCGCGGCCGAAAAATGCTCTTTGTGCAATCTCTCTTCTGACCAGCCAACCTTTTTGGCCGCGGAGAAGACAAAATCCATAAAACCGTTTGGCCCACATACATACAGGTGTGTTTGGTCACAGGCATCAAGAAGTGCTTTCTGAAAAGACACAGTCTTTCCACCGTCGAAATAAAAATACACTTTTATCGGCAAACTGACTGTTTGTGATGTGATCATAAAAGGCGGTTCTTTCGAGCGCTCGACTGAAATAATGCAAGGAAAATTGTTTGTCCTTTGCTTGCAAATGCTCTGCCATCGATAATATTGGCGTGATGCCAATTCCCCCAGCTATCAACATATAGGATGGGGATTCATCATTAAGTTCGAACAGGTTTCTTGGTTTGGAGATGCTTACAATATCGCCTTTATTCAGACGGTCATGCATAGTCAATGAACCACCACGAGAGCTTGGGTCTTTTAACACCGCAATTTTGTAGCTATTGGATTGTTTTGAATCGTTGTAGACGGAATATTGTCGAACAATACCGTCACTGATTTTCACATCTATGTGTGACCCCGGACTGGCGTCTGGGAGTGAGGAATGGTTTGTGCTGGTGAGTTCGAAGCTGACGATATCGTCAGCTTCGATGTGTTTATTTATTATTAGAACGTCCATCATATCAAAATGCCTTTGTTATTTTTAAGGTGGCTTTTGTGATATTTATAGCTCTAATATAGTTGTGTTGTCAACAATATTCAGTTGATATATCAACTATGTTTCATCGTTAATAATATGTATTATGCATGAGGTTTATGCAGTAAACATTGCGTAATCGAGGTGGAATGGGCGTGTAGACGCCTGAGGGTACTTCGCTATAGCGTCTTTTTTCAAGATAAAGTAAGGTTCAGAAGGGCGTGTTTTTTTAAACGGTGGGGCGGTAGTCATTAACGCTTGTTACGCGTTCACTTAAGCGATTGAGCAATTTTATTAAGGTATCTATTTCTTTTTTAGAAAAGCCTTCGAGTAACAAATTTTCTCGGGCAATGGCCACTTCAAAAATTTCATCATGAAGCACCCTGCCTTTGTCAGTCATCCAAACGATAGAGCGCCGAGCGTCTTCGGTGTCTACACTGGAACAAACGTATTGCTCTTTCTCTAAAAGCTTTAGAGAACGACTTATTCCAGCTTTATCCAAACCAAATACATGGCACATATGATTTGCTGTGATGCCATTTTCTACGGCGAGCAACGCCAGCAGCTTCCATTCAACAATGCCCACGTTAAACAGTTCTCGGTAAACAGAGGAAGCGCCAGTGGACAACTTATTGGCTAGAAAAGTGACAAGTGCAGGGACGTTGCGCTGTAGATTAAGCGCAGGTGCATCTTTATGTTGCTCGTTTGACATGCCTATAAGTACTCATTAAATAGATGAACGTCATGGTTCACTGGCGTGAATATGAGGAAAAAGGCAGACATTTTCCTCATATTCAACGTATTAGCTAATGGTATTAACGATTGACTATTTTGACAATAGATCAATGACCTTTAGTACGGTTTCATTATTTCCCATAACTTATACGACTTGTCGTTCATCGTACTGAGGCTTGTCATCGCAGATGTCATGCCATTCGGCTTTGGAGCCGACAAATATATGAGAAGAGGGTTTTCCGTCAATTTTGGTATCGAGTGTGCCTATTCTAAGGCGCAATAATTCAGGCATGTGCGGGCGACGACTATAAAGCGGTGAAGCGCATGTTTTGCAGAATACGCGGAAAACATCCGGTGTTGACTCGTATTCCGCCAGTAACTCTTTGCCTTTCAAAAGAACAAATGCCGTGGTTGGAATAGCGGCATTGGCGGCAAAGGCGGAGCCATTGGCTTTGCGGCATTTTTGACAATGACACTGCATGATGTCACCCAGTTCGCCGCGTATCTCGTATTGAATGCCATTGCATAAACAGCTGCCTGATAACATAAGGTTCTCCTGATTATTGTTGTGTTTCGCGTATTTTAAGGTGCGTTTCAGTCGCTAAAGTAACACTGATTATTACGTTGTAACAACCTTGCTTTGTATGGCGTGGGTGGCAAAAATCCGTGTTTATATTGCACGTTAGCCGTGCTATTTCCGTATATTGGCTCATCCATTTAGTTTGCTTGATTTCACTAAGTTGGGCTGGTTACACTGGATGAAGACATTAGATTATCCAATAAAATTATAAGGAGCCACGTGTGAGCCAGACATTTGATTCAATATTTAAACAAGACGTTAAGCGGATTCATTATCAAATTGATGTATTAGATTCGAATAAAAGCCATATTCACGTTGTGATTTGGCCGACATTTTCCGGTTTGAGTGATTTTGAAAAAAGCGTCGCGGATCAGGTCGCAGCGTTTGGCTTCTCAGTGACCGCGATTGACTTATACGGCCAAGACAAGAACCCTGTGGCGCTGGATGAAAAGCGGGCAAAAATGGGTGCGTTGTTGGCAGAAGCAGAGCCTTTGCACGCGCTGCAACATCAGCTCACACAGTCTGCTTGCGATGGCATGCAGACTAAAACCATCGTTCATGTGGGTTTCTGTTTAGGCGGACGCTTGGCGTTAGAAGCTGGATTGCACTTTGAGCGCAGCGCAGGTGCGGCGAGTTTTCATGGGTTGATGAGCTTCTTTCGCGCTCAATCAGAAGACAAAGCCAATACCAAGGCCAAAATATTGGTGTTGAACGGACATCAAGACCCATTAGTGCCAGAAGGCGATACACAAGAAGCAAAACGCTATTGGACGAGCTTAGGAATGGATTTCCAGTTTGTGGATTTCAGTAACACCGTGCATTCATTTTATGTTGCCAAGCGCCGACAACCCTGATCATGGAAGCCAATATAATCCGCTGGTCGCGCAGCGCTCGTATCTTTATTTAGCAAATTTCTTAGAAGAGTTTGTTTAGGCTTTGTTCTGAGTCTTAAGCAACAAAAAGCCCGTTGTGTTGGCTTGATTATGAATCAATCTAGCACAACGGGCTTTTTGTTGTTTTTATACTATTTTCGAAAAATACAGTTAAACGTTTAACAAAGGACTTGATTGATTAAAACTTAGTCTGCTAGTCTTAGTGCTGTTAAACGTTTAACTATAAATATTAAAAAGGTACGTTTGCAATGAGAAAGCCTTCAATCCGTGAAGTCGCTAAATTAGCTGATGTTTCAACAGCGACGGTTTCTAATGTCTTTTCGGGCAAGAAACCGGTTAATGACGAGCTTAAGGAGCGAGTTCGCTTGGCAGCGACTCAACTTGGCTATCAAATGGATCGTGCTGCTTCTCAATTACGCTCACAACGAAACAAAGTTGTCACGGTTTTGGTGCCAAATATCACCGATACGTTTTTTGCTACCATTGTTTCCCACCTTGAAAACCTTGCATTTGAACATGGCTACGACGTTATTGTTGCAAGCTCACACGATCGAGATGATGTTGAAGCCTCTCGTATCAAAGCGTTAATGAGCTGGCGACCAGCAGGGATGATTGCTATCCCATGTTCTGGCCAGTTATCGGAATCACTTCTAGATCTAACATCCCATTGTCCAACCGTCTTGATTGACCGTGTTTCTGTTCATTCAGCGCCGTTCGATACGGTTACGATTGATAATCGAGCCGCTGGGGGTTTAGCCTGCCAGCATCTTGCAGACGCGGGTCATGAGAGCATCCTTATTGCGGCGTCGAACTTGTCCTTTCCTCCTATTCGTGAACGTGTTGAAGGGGCTTTTTTGGCCATGGAAAAATCTCATTTGACCAAGCCAAATGTTATTGAGCTGGGGTCTGATTTAGAAGAAGGCGCTATAAAAATAGCGAACTGGTTAGGGCAAAATCCCAAGCCAACGGCGATCTTAGCGTTAACAAACGTGACAACGCTGAGCACACTTACTGCTTTAGCTGAATGCAATATTAAAGTCGGTCAGGATATTTCGTTGGTGGCCTTTGATGATTACGCTTGGATGTCTGCACGCAGTACGAGTTTAACCGCAATACGTCAGCCAGTGGCCGAGGTCGCCCAGAATGCGTGGTCTCGATTGTTAGAACGTATTGACTCAGAAAGAATAAATGTCGATCCAAAGGCCACCATTTTGGAAGCGACGCTTATTCAGCGTCACTCTGTGAAAAATATTTCAGTAGAAAGTTAGGACTGTTGAAGTGGGAAGGTCACGTTAGTGATCCAATTTGGAAAACAATAGAGAAATAAGTTTAGGAGGCCAAGATGCAGAATTAACGAGTGAGAAATGGAGCCGGTAATACAAACGTTTTACCTTAACAAATTAACCCTGCATCTTCGCGGAGGTTAGAGCTCAATAAAGATGTCTAACCGCCTTACATCACTGTTACAGCAGTTATGAAAGACGACGTTAGTGTATTACATCTGAGTTTTTTAACCAATAGTGTGAGTGAGGGTAACGAAGCATCAATCATGATTTGATTGTTGTGGGCGATTTTCGCCTAAAATTATTGATCGGAGTGTAAGTAATGAAAACTATAGCAACAAAAATAATCGGTTTTACTACGCTTGCCGCTACCTTTGGAACGTTCGCAGCACAAGCACAAGCGTCGTCGACAGTAGCGTTTTTGATGCCGGATCAGGCATCTACTCGATATGAAAAGCATGACTTTCCAGGCTTTAAAGCCGCCATGGAAAAGCTTTGTTCAGATTGTAAGTTGAATTTATCAAAATGCCAATGGCGACGTATCTTTACAACAGCAACAATTTAACTCGGTGATTACTCAAGGGGCAAAAGTGATTGTTCTGGATCCTGTCGATTCCAGTGCTGCGGCTTCTTTAGTAAATTTGGCGCAAAGCCAAGGCGTTAAAGTGATTGCCTACGATCGTCCTATTCCAGGAAAAGCTGCCGACTTCTACGTGTCCTTTGACAATAAAGGCATAGGTAAAGCCATTGCAGAAAGCTTGGTCCAACACCTAGAAAAAATGGGCGTGCCAAAAGACAAAGGCGGCATTCTTCAAATTAACGGTTCTCCTACCGATGCCGCTGCGGGTTTGATCCGCGATGGTATTGATGAAGGATTGGATAACAGTGGCTACACGACCATTGCCGAGTACGACACGCCAGATTGGGCGCCACCAAAAGCACAAACTTGGGCAAACGGCCAAGTGGCTCGTTTCGGCTCAAATATATTAGGGGTTGTGGCTGCGAATGATGGTACTGGCGGCGGTGCGATTGCTGCGTTAAAAGCCGCTGGTGTGAATCCTCTTCCACCAGTAACTGGTAATGACGCGACAATTGCCGCTTTGCAGTTGATTATTGCGGGTGATCAGTACAATACCATTTCTAAACCGTCTGAGATTGTTGCTACCGCAGCAGCTCACGTTGCCGTTCAAATGCTAAACGGTATTACGCCGACAGCAAAAACAACGCTGTACAACACGCCATCTGAGCTTTTTGTTCCGGAAGTGGTGACGCGCGAAAACATCAAAGAAATTATTTTTGACAGCGGCGTTACCTTCGCTGGTGATGTTTGTACTGGTCGATATTTAGCAGGTTGTAAAGAGCTTGGTATTTGGCGCTAACGATACGCTAATACTCTAATGCTCCGCCGCTCACATCGTTTGAGCGGCGTCTTTCCTAACTTAACTCCTGTGGAGCAAATCATGTCTTCAAGCACTTCTGCGCGCTCAGAGGGTCGTCAGCCCATTCTTAGTTTGCGTAAAGTCTCTAAAAATTTTGGTGCGGTTGCCGCACTCACGGACATTGATCTCGATGTCTATCCTGGCGAAGTAGTGCCTTAGTTGGTGACAATGGCGCGGGTAAATCGACTTTAATTAAAACCTTAGCTGGCGCGCATTCACCTACGTCCGGCACCATTTTATTTGAAGGTAAAGAAGTGGTTATGGAAGGACCAAGTGCCGCGTTGGATCTGGGGATTGCGACGGTTTTCCAAGATTTGGCATTGTGTGAAAACTTAGACGTTGTCGCCAATATTTTCTTAGGACAAGAAAAAACGCCATGGCACATGGATGAAACTGAAATGGAGGTCACTTCTTGGACTCTCTTAAACGAGCTGGCTGCGCGTATACCCAGTGTCCGTGATGTCGTCGCGTCCCTCTCGGGTGGACAGCGTCAGACCGTGGCGATTGCTCGTTCTTTATTGTCAAACCCCAAAATCATTATGCTCGACGAGCCGACAGCCGCGTTAGGCGTAGCGCAAACGGCAGAGGTTCTTAACCTAGTTGAGCGAGTCAAGGCGAAAGGGTTAGGGGTCATTATGATCTCGCACAATATGCAAGACGTTAGAGCCATCGCGGACCGAGTCGTGGTATTGCGTTTAGGCAAAAATAACGGTGTTTTTGCAGCAGATGCATCCAATGAAGAGCTCATAGGTGCCATTACTGGCGCGACGGACAATGCGGTTTCAAGAAGAGCAAAGCGTTTGGCAGAAGCTGATAAGAAAGTCGAGGAACTACAATGAGTGATTCAATAAAAAATTCTGGTAATAAAGAGGGTCTTTTAGACCGCAGTGACAGTCGTGTAACGCATGCAAACGGTTTTTCAGGCAGTCTTCACGCTTTTATTGATCGTGTTAAATCGGGTGATTTAGGTTCTTTACCGGTAGTGGTTGGTTTGGTTTTGATTTGGGGGATTTTTACGGCAATTAACCCTATTTTCTTGTCAGCGAACAACCTAGTGAACCTTTTATTCGATTGCTCTACGGTGGGCGTTATTGCGTTGGGTATCGTTTGCGTTCTTATGCTGGGCGAAATTGACCTCTCTGTTGGCTCAATGAGTGGTGTTGGTTCCGCTTTACTCGGTGTGTTGTGGGTGAATCAAGGTTGGCCATTAGCCTTAGCCATTGGGGCAAGTTTGTGTGTTGGTGCCATGATGGGATTTGGTTATGCCTATCTGCGAACTAAAATTGGTATGCCAAGTTTTGTTTCTACATTGGCTGGTTTATTGGCGCTATTAGGTTTCCAACTTTTTCTATTGGGTTCTACTGGTTCAATCAACTTACCCTACGGTTCGTCAATGGTGGATTTCGGTCAATTGATGATTATGCCGGCGTGGGTGGCTTATTCTTTTGCATTCATTCCTGGCATCGTCATTGTGGTGATGGGCAAGCGTATTCGTCAGAAACGACAAGCGTCAAACCTTTCCGCTAAAAGTCTGAACAGTATTTTATTAAAGGCACTGTTCGTTACGGTTGCATTAGAAGCTGCCGCGTTTTATCTGAATCAATCTCGTGGTGTGCCATGGATGTTTGGGTTATTTGTTTTGCTGGTAATCAGTATGGATTACGCATTAACCCGTACCAAGTGGGGCCGCTCTATGTTTGCTGTTGGCGGTAACGCAGAAGCAGCACGCCGTGCGGGTATCAATGTGAAAGCCATTTACATCAGTGCGTTTGTATTGTGTTCCACTTTGGCCACTTTGGGTGGTGTGCTAGCGGCATCGCGTTTAGCCTCGGCGAGTCAGCAAGCAGGTACAAGCGACGTGAATTTAAACGCAATAGCCGCGGCGGTTATTGGTGGTACTAGCCTATTTGGTGGTCGTGGTTCTGCGTGGTCTGCGCTGCTGGGTATTATTGTTATCCAATCTATTGCGAATGGTTTAACACTACTGAACTTATCGTCTTCTCATCGTTACATGATCACAGGTGCGGTATTGGCCATTGCGGTGATCATTGACAGTTTGGCCCGTCAAAGCCGTGTTTCTCATGGTAAAGCGTAACGTGATCGTTAAGGAGTAAATTGATGAATACTAATTTGGAAGGAAAAGTAATAGCGATAACGGGCGCAGCGTCTGGTATTGGCTTAGCTTGTACCAAAGCGTTTATTGCAGAGGGTGCAGACGTGGTGCTTATTGACCGTTCGGCAACGGCGCTTGAAAAAGTCTGTCAGGAATTGGGTGATAAGGCTATTCCTCTGGTCGTGGATCTTATGAAGAAAGAAGAAGTGAATAGCATGTTGGAGCGTATTTTAGCGCTAACAGATGGCAGGCTGCATGCTTTTCACGCGAACGCTGGCGCCTATGTGGGCGGTGTTTTCGCGGACGGCAACCCTGACGAATGGGATCATATGCTGAATTTGAACATTAACTCTGTGTTTCGGTCTGTGCATGCTGTTTTGCCGCATTTAATTGCTCAAAAAGGCGGCGACATTATAGTGACAAGCTCCATCGCAGGGATAGTTCCAGTCGTCTGGGAGCCTATTTATACCGCGTCAAAACATGCGATTCAGGCATTTGTTCATACTCTGCGTCGCCAGCTTAGTGTCCATTCTATTCGCGTCGGTGCGGTCGCTCCAGGTCCTGTTGTTACCGCGTTATTGGATGATTGGCCAAAAGCGAAAATGGAAGAGGCACTGGCTAATGGCAGTTTAATGCAACCAGAGGCAGTGGCCGATTCTGTTGTCTTTATGCTAACGAGACCGGCCAATATCACGATTCGAGATTTGGTTATTTTACCTAACAGTGTGGATTTATAAATGAGTCGCTTAATTCATGACGCATCCGCTTCTTATGTGGTTGGTGTTGACGTTGGAACAGGCAGTGCTCGTGCTGGCTTGTTTGATTTGCAAGGTAATATGTTGCATGTCGCTAAGCATGAGATTACGACATTTCAAGATGCAAATGCACGTTATGAACAATCGTCTGAAAACATTTGGCAGGCCGTTTGTGCGTGTGTGAAAGCGGTTGTTAACGCATCGGGATTCCCCGTCGACACTATTGTCGGCTTGTCGTTTGATGCGACGTGTTCAATGGTCGTGATGGGTGAAAACAACCAACCATTGCCTGTCGGTGAGCACGGTATTGCGGATCGTAATGTTATTGTTTGGATGGATCAGCGGGCGACGAAACAAGCCAGTAAGATTAATGAGCTTGGGCACAGTGTTTTAAACTACGTTGGCAATCGTATCTCGCCAGAGATGCAAACCCCCAAATTATTGTGGCTGAAGACACATTTGCCAGAAACATATCACAGTGCAAAACATTTTTTTGATCTTACCGATTATTTAACTTATCGAGCGTCAGGGTCACAGGCTCGATCTATTTGTACCGTGGTGTGTAAGTGGACGTATCTTGCCCATGAGAGCCGTTGGGACGAATCGTATTTTGACGCCATTGGCCTAGACGATTTATCGGATACTCAATTTACTAAAATAGGTACCGAGATTGTTGCGCCGGGAACATCTTTAGCGCAAGGGTTAACGCATCGCGCGGCAGAACAGCTCGGATTAAAAGCGGGTACGGCTGTGGCGGCAGGGTTAATTGATGCTCATGCCGGCGGAGTCGGTTCCGTTGGGGCGTTAACGGAAGATGGTACGGCCGCGCCAGCAGAGTGTTTAGCGTATGTTTTTGGAACGTCTGCCTGTACATTGACGACGTCGTCTAAGGCGGTCAATGTGCCTGGCGTTTGGGGGCCGTACTTTTCTGCGATGTTACCGAGTATGTGGTTGAACGAAGCAGGGCAGTCTGCCGCAGGTGCAGCGATTGACCATTTGGTTTTGATGCATCCGGCGTCGGCCGACGCTAGCTTATTAGCAAAAGAAGCGGGTATTCCATTAAGCGTCTGGTTGTCAAAGCAGGCTAAA
>LNFX01000515.1_pt1 | contig 11275 bp, 15 predicted proteins | sample 1500681 | NCBI WGS metagenome assembly LNFX01 (sample SAMN04254626, study PRJNA301722) | marine sediment metagenome | isolation source: antarctic beach sand mud | place: Antarctica | collected 2015 | reverse complement strand
AGGACGGAAGGAAACGGAAACGAAAACCACGCAACAGTCGGTCAATCGGTAGTTCAAAATTACGCTGCCAAGCAAGCGCGTGGGTCTATGCCAATCTTTTTTTAGTAGAATGGGCAGGAGTGTACCAGTGGCGGCCGCAAATAGCAGGTTTATTATGGTAGCGCCTGCAATGATATAGGCAATCTTTATGTTGTCAAACCAAAGTGCGGTGAGAGCGGCAATAACGGTTGCCCAAAGAAGGCCGTTAATGAGGCCAACAATCAGCTCTCTGTTTAAAAGCCAGCGAGTATTTGTAGAGCCAATTTGATTTAATGCAATACCACGTATGACAAGTGTTAGTACTTGAGATCCGGCAATGCCGCCCATACTGGCAACGATCGGCATAAGAATGGCGAGTGCTACCACTTGATCAAGGGTGTTCTGAAACAGTCCAATTACATAAGAGGCAATGAACGCGGTAATAAGGTTGATTCCAAGCCACACCGCTCGTCTTTTTGTGGTTTTCATGATGGGGGCGAAGGTGTCTTCATCATCATCAAGACCTGCCATACTTAGCATTGAGTGTTCGGCTTCATCTCGAATAACATCAACCACATCATCGATGGTAATCCGACCAAGTAGTTTTTTAGTGGTGCCATCAATGACAGGTGCAGAAACAAGATCCATTTTTTCAAAGAGTTGAGCCACTTCACTCGCCGGTGTCTCGGCTTTAATAACGGTATATTCTGTTTCCATTACATCGCGAACGGTGGCTCTAACATCTGAAACTAATAATTTAGTGAGAGGGAGTGTTCCTAACAGTCGATTGGAGCGGCTGACAACAAGTAGGTTGTCTGTCATGTCGGGCAGTGAAGAGTGTCTGCGCAAATAGCGAAAGACAATGTCTAGCGTTAGGTTCGGACGTATAGTGATCGTGTCCGTATTCATTAAGCCGCCGGCAGAGTCTTCCGAGTAGCTTAATAGTGCTTCGACCCGCGCTCTGTCTTGCGAGGTCATTGAAGAAAGGACTTCTGTTACCACTTTTTCTGGTAAGTGTTGTAATAAATCAGCTAAGTCATCGCTTTCAAAATGTTCGGATACGGCGATAAGTCGCTCTGTATCCATATTCTTCATGAATTGAACGCCAATATCTTCGCTGAGATATTGTAGAACCTCGCCTTCATTCTTTGCTTCGATTAGCTCCCAGAGAAGCTTACGTTCTTTTGGTGGAGAGGACTCTAATAATCGAGCAACATCTTGCACTGGCAAGGCGCCGTTAAGTAAATAACGGATTTGCATCGTGGCGCCGGATTCGAGTGATTCGGTAATCGTTTTAAGATGGTTAAGAGTGGTTTTCTCTGACATGGCCGTATTACTCGTCTTCACCAAAACGATTGTTAATTAATTCAACAACGGCTTTGATTGCCTCTTCTTCATCTTCTCCATTGGTTTTGATTCGAATGCTCGTTCCTTTTCCAGCGGCAAGCATCATCATTGCCATAATGCTTTTGCCGTCCACATTGCGACTGTCTTTTTCTATAGTGATATCACAAGAAAAGCGTGACGTCGTTTCCACTAATTTGCCAGCAGCGCGAGCATGCAAGCCAAGTTTATTTATGATGGTGATGGACTCTTCCTGCATGCTTTATTTCCTATATTAATGAGTCAAAAATATTAAATAGATCTTCGCTGGTTTGAGCGGTTCGTAGCTTGTCGAGCGCTTCAGGCGATTGAGCTAATTCTGCGATCTGAGCCAGTGTTGCAAGATGTTGATCGCATTCATTAGGCGGAACGATTAAGGCGAATATAAGATCAACAGCTCTCTTATCAATCGAGTCAAAATCTATTGGAGTTTGTAATGACATAACGACAATAGCGGTATGGTTTGCAGACTCTAGGCGGCAATGGGGTATAGCTATACCGTTACCTATGCCTGTACTTCCAAGTTTTTCTCGCCCTAATAGGGCGTCATAAACGGCCTCGTTATTGCAATGCAACCGATTGGATGCAACGTCGGCGATACTTTCTAAAACTCGTTTTTTACTAACAATATCTTGCTTCGCCAGAACGAGCTCAGCTTTTAATAATGATTTCAAGGACATGATGAAATGGTTTCCGTTTAGATCAGTCGTTTTCGTTCATTGGAAGGAGGGATATTCATCGCCTCTCGATATTTGGCCACAGTTCGTCTAGCAACCTGTATGCCTTGGTCAGCCAAAACAGCGGCTAACTTATTATCACTTAGTGGTTTTTTTGCTGGTTCATCAGCCACAAGTTTCTTAATCATAGCTCGTATTGCGGTAGAAGAACATTCTCCACCTGACGCTGTGTTGACATGACTTGAGAAAAAGTACTTGAGTTCAAAAATACCTTTTGGTGTGTGCATGTATTTTTGTGTTGTTACTCTAGAAATTGTTGATTCATGCATGCCAACTTCTTCGGCGACATCATGAAGAACCATCGGTTTCATGGCCTCTTCACCTAATTCGAAGAAATCAATTTGTCGACTTACTATGCAGCTGGCCACTTTTAAGAGTGTTTCGTTGCGACTTTGTAAGCTTTTCATAAACCATTTGGCTTCCTGAAGAGAGGTTTTAATGTAGCTTACGTCTGCTGCGGTGGTTGCAGCTGTACTTGCCATGGCGGAATAGGTTTCGTTTATTTTGATAGGTGGTAGGGCGTCATTATTTAGCTCAACTTGCCATATGCCATTGTGTTTTTTGACGGATACATCAGGAATGACATAATCCGTATCATCTGCATCGATAACTGAGCCAGGACGCGGGTTAAGTTGTTGTATTAAATTAACAACTTCCTTTAGTGCTTCGTCTTTTAGTTTTGTTTTTCGGCTTAATTGTGCAAAATCTCGATTGCCTAGTAATGGTAGATAATGGTCAATGAGATTGTGTGTGCTTTTATAAAGAGGGTGGCTTTGGAATGCTTCTAGTTGAACAAGCAAGCAGTCTCGCAAATCAATAGAGCAGACGCCAACTGGGTCAAAGCGTTGCAGTCTGTGTTGTACTGCGATGACTTCTTCCATGTCTAAATCTTCTAATTCGACACAAAGTGATTCCCAAATGTCTTGAGTTGAAATACTTAGATAGCCATCGGTTTGAACGCACTCGATAATAGCGTAAGCAATTTCAATGTCTCTGTCAGATATATGAGTTAGATTTAATTGCCAGATCAGATGGTCTTGTATGCTTTCTGCTGGAGCGTTGCGGCTTTCGAAGTCGCTTTCACCTTCATAGCTATTATGATCGCTGACGGCCGCAGCAGAGCTTTGGTATGTGTCATCCCAGCTGCTGTCAATAGACAGTTCTTCAGGAATGCTTTCAGTCCACTCTGATTCAACGCGCGCTTCTTCACTATTACTATCAAGTGTCGCCTCAGGAGCGCTTTTTGATTCAATGCTTGCAGGTTGATCGTTGTGAATTTGTTCGTCGTCATCTAGCTCAAGAAGAGGGTTAGATTCGAGAAATTCATGAATTTCTTGCTTCAGGTCCAACGTGGAAAGCTGCAGCAAGCGAATGGCTTGTTGTAGCTGTGGTGTCATGGTCAGCTGTTGGCCGAGTTTTAGTTGCAAAGACTGCTTCATAGAGCAACTCTTTTTATTTGAATGAATTGGAACGAGTTATGCATACTACTCCCTTTCTACAGCAATGATAAGGGGTTACAGACGGAAGTCGTCGCCTAGATAGACCTTTTTTACTTGTTCATTGTTGATGACGGTGCTGGCATCGCCAGAAGCAATAATATAACCATTGCCAACAATGTAAGCCTTATCACAGATGTCTAATGTTTCTCTAACATTGTGATCGGTAATTAGGACGCCGATTCCACTTTCTTGAAGGTGCTTGATGATGAGCTTGATGTCGCCGACAGAAATAGGGTCCACGCCGGCGAAAGGTTCATCCAGTAGGATGAACTTAGGGTTCATAGCAACGGCTCTTGCTATTTCAACACGTCGTCTTTCTCCACCCGATAGTGCCATTCCTAAGTTCTCACGAATGTGGGTGATGTGGAACTCTTCTAATAAATCTTCGAGTCTGTCTTTTCGTTGGCTTTTTGTTAGTGCTTTACGCGTTTCTAAAATGGCCGTGATATTGTCTTCGACTGACATTTTACGAAAAATGGAGGCTTCCTGAGGGAGATAGCCAATGCCTTTTTGAGCGCGAGTGTGCATGGCGTCTTTAGTGATGTCTACGCCATCGATAAATATGCCGCCAGCGTCATTTGATACCATGCCAACTATCATATAAAAGCAGGTGGTTTTGCCAGCACCGTTTGGACCAAGTAGGCCAACGGCTTGACCAGATTCGACAGAGATAGAGACGTCCTTCACTACTTGGCGTTTTTTGTAACTCTTTGCTAAGTGTTTTGCTTCAAGTAAGGCCATTTATTTTTTTGCCTCAGGTGCTGGTGGTTGTGCTTGCGGTTGTAATGTCATTGATACGCGTCCTGAATCTTTTTTCTCTGCGCTGAATGTTCCATCGTTAATCATATAAAGAATGTAATCGGCAGTAATAGAGTTTTTCATTCGGCTTAAGTAGCCGTTACCGGTAATTTCTAGCTTGGACTCAATGGTTGAATAATGAATTTCATTGCCTTTACTGATGACAATGTTGCCGCTCCAGTCAATTTGTTGGCTAAATTTGGCTGGCTGCCCAGTGGCTTCTAAGTTGCTAAATTTTCGGGTTTTTGCGTCTGTTGAAACTTTAAGGTACTGCGCTTGGATTTCAATAGAGCCTTGTTTGACAAAAACATTGCCTTTGTAGATGGCTTCACCAGAGTTTTGGTCAAACGAGGCTTCGTCGGCTTGAATTTCTAATGGCTGCTTTGTGTCATCAGGGAGTGCATACGCATATTGGCAAATAATGGCTGAGGTGAGCAATATACTGAAATTAATGAATTGTTTCATATTTTCCTCGTACAGATCCCGTCATAAAGACTTCTTCTGAATTTATATAAGTTGTGATCGTGCTGGCAGAAGTTTCTCCTTGTACGGAGATAAGTGTCGCGTTTCCTTGGCTCGTTAAAGATTGATCTTTATCTAAGTAATGTACGCTGTCTGCAGTGAGCTTTATGTCATCTGATTGAAGATACTTTTTTAGTCGCTCTAGCGTTGTTTGTTAATAGAATATCATTACTTCCGTCATCAATAACCCCTTTATCTGCTTTTGCACTCCAGCTGCCTGATATTGAATGTCGTTCGACGCTGGGAAACTCTAGTAATGTTTTAGACTTTGTTATGTAGTGAAGTGTTTGTTGTGCATTAAGTGTCTCGACCAGCATGCCGTTGAGATCGAACTCTTTCACTTTAACCTGAGTGATAAAGTAGTCCGGGGAGCTGCTTAATGAATTCGCTTCAACTAGATTCTGCTTCGGTGTCGCTCCATACCAGAATAAAGAGGCTACCAGTACCAGCGCAGCCCCAATAAAAAGCAAACTATTAAAACGGACAATTTTTTTAAGCATCTGCATTACAACGAGCCACTTGTGCTAATCACTAGCAAGTAGATGCCATAAGAAGCAATAAGGGGCAATCCTAACCATCTAGGAATTTTGTTGTTTTTTGTCTTTTTGAAAAATAAATAGCAATAGCAAGTGCGACGGTTAAGCCAAGAACCCAAGGGTAATCCCTGCTGATAATATTTTCATTGATCATTCCTGGAGCGATAAGGGCAGGCAAAGGCAGTACTGTGGCTAGGTTGAATATGTTTGAACCTAGGATGTTACCTATTGCAATATCATGATGACCTTTTCTAACACTACTGACGGATGCTGCAAGCTCTGGCAGGCTGGTGCCGATGGCGACAATAGTTAAACCAATGACCAACTCGCTAACGCCAAGAGCGGTTGCAATGCCTACCGCTCCCCAAACGAGCAGCTTAGAACTGCCAATTAATATCGCCAACCCGATTAAAGCAATGATGAGAGATTTACCAACGGACGCGCCGTCATCCCCTGGTAGGCCTTCTTTTAATTCACTTTGTAAGTCTTTGCTGCCGCGAAGCAGAATGGTCAAAACAATGACAAAAGCTGCGATTAATATAACGCCGTCCCATACACCAAGATTTTGATCAAGCAGCAAAAGGCCTGTTAGTAGTGTAATGGCGAGTACGAGAGGAACTTCTTTGGATGAGAGTCCCGGTGCTATTGGGATCGCTGAAAAGAGTAATGTAATGCCAAAGACGAGGGCGATGTTGGCAATATTTGAGCCAAGTACATTCCCAACGGCTATCTCTGGCGCATTATCAAGAGCAGCAATGGCGGAAACAACCATTTCTGGTGCGGATGTGCCAAAGGCCACCAATGTAATCCCAATGATCATTGGATTTACATTCATTTTTTCTGCGACTAGAGCAGAGTGTTCGATGAATTTATCGGAACTGATAACCAGTAAGATTAACCCTGCGATTAGGGCAGCGGAAAACAGCAGCATAACGTCTAAGATACTCACAAATTTTAAGAGGCCCCATTTAATGAGGTTTGGCAATGAAATTCAAGACTTGATATTACAAACAAATTGGATTCTATGGCGTGGTGATTTTATTTGTTAGGGGGCAATGCTAGTATCTAGCAATATTTGATATGGATGGAAAGGTGTGTCAGTGCTAGATGCGTATATAAAAGTCCAAGATGTTCATTTTACGCGCGGAGGGAGAGTCATTTATGAAAATGTCTCCTTGACGATTCCTCGCGGTAAGGTAACGGCGGTAATGGGCCCTAGTGGAACAGGGAAAACGACCTTGTTGCGGTTGATCGCGGCGCAGCTTGCTCCCGATTCAGGGAGTATTTTAGTCGATGGTCAAGATGTTCATCGATTATCACGTTCTGATTTGTATAAAGTTCGCAAAAAATGGGCATGCTTTTTCAAAGTGGCGCACTTTTTAGTGACATGTCTGTTTATGAAAACATTGCATTCCCTTTAGAAGAGCACACCAAGCTAGATGCTTCCGCTATTAGAGAGGTCGTTGCGCAAAAGCTTCATAGTGTCGGTTTGCGCGGCGCAGCAGATTTAATGCCTTCTGAATTATCAGGCGGCATGGCGCGTCGCGTCGCGTTAGCTCGTGCCATTGCGCTTGACCCAGAATTAGTGATGTATGACGAGCCTTTCACTGGTCAAGACCCAATCTCTAAAGGGGTACTGGTATCATTGATTCGCGAATTGAACGACTCCGCTAATATTACCTCTGTCGTGGTTTCTCACGATGTGGAAGAGTCCTTGTCGATAGCGGATCATGTTTGTATTCTTGCTGGTGGTCGCGTTATCGCTGAAGGAACTGCCGCGGAAATTCGAGCGTCTGATGACCCTCAGGTTAAACAATTTTTAAATGGCGAGCCTGATGGGCCTGTGCCTTTTCATTATCCGGAAGATGCCGACAGTATGCTTAATAAAGACGGAGCAGCGCAATGAAAGCAATAATATCGATGGGCGCATGGCTTTTTGATTGGCTTGAAGCGGTTGGGCGAGCGGGCATTTTTTTAGTACAAAGTATTTTTAGAGTGCCGGTGCGTTTTGGTGAGTCTATTAATCTACTGGTTAAGCAGCTTTACTCTGTTGGTGTTTTGTCTTTAGTGATTATCATCGTCTCGGGTACGTTTATTGGGATGGTGTTGTCACTGCAAGGTTATAGTATTTTGGCTAAATTTGGTTCGGAAGAAGCGGTTGGTCAGCTGTTAGCATTGTCATTGCTTCGTGAGCTCTCGCCCGTTGTGACGGCGCTTTTGTTTGCTGGCCGAGCGGGGTCTTCTTTGACTGCTGAAATTGGGTTAATGAAAGCCACGGAGCAGTTGTCTAGCTATGAAATGATGGGAGTCGATCCGTTAAGGCGTGTGATTGCACCACGATTTATTGCGGGCGTTATTTGTTTGCCGTTGTTGAGTTTGATTTTTTCAGCGTCTGGCATTCTTGGTGGGCAGCTGGTATCGGTTGGCTGGTTGGGTGTTTACGATGGTGCTTTTTGGTCATCGATGCAGCAGTCTGTTCACTTTGATACTGATATTATGAATGGTGTGATTAAAGCGGTATGTTTTTCCGTCGTGGTTACTTGGATTGCGGTATATCAAGGTTATGAGTGCGTTCCCACTTCAGAGGGGATTGGTAAAGCTACGACTCGTACCGTGGTGTTGGGTTCATTGGCTATTTTGGCGTTAGATTTTGTATTGACCGCCGCTATGTTTGGAGATTTTTAGGATGAGAAGTAAGCGCGCAGAGTTATTGGTCGGATGTTTTATTGTGTTGGGTGTTGCGGCCCTTGTTTATTTGGCGGTGCAGGTAAGTGGGCTTGCTTTTTCAAGTAAGAAAGACGCATATCAAGTCGTGGCAAGATTTGATGATATTGCAGGTTTAACGAACCGAGCTAAAGTCTCTATTGCTGGTGTTGAGGTTGGCAGTGTTGAATCCATCGTATTTGATAAAAAGTTATTTATGGCGCTGGTTACTATGAATATTCACTCTGATGTCAATAATATCCCGACTGACAGTTCTATTGCTGTTTTAACCAGCGGGCTGTTGGGAGAAAAGTATTTAGGTATTTCTATTGGAGCCGATGAAGAAGTGCTTAAAAATGGCAGTGAAATGTACGACACTCAGTCTGCGCTTGTGCTGGAGACTTTGATAAGTCAGTTTTTGTTTAACAGCGGCGACTCGGAGAAATAATAGATGTCGAAGATTTTAACGGGTGTTTTGTGTGTGTTTGCTTTGCTTGGCTCTAGTTTGACATGGTCTAACGCTGACGAGGCAAGAGAGGCTGTGATTAAAGTTGTTGAGGCGTTTCGCACTGATATTGTCGCTGACAAAGAAATATTGGCTAAAGATCCTGCCTTGCTAGAGTCGAGGGTGAATAAGATTTTGGCGAATGTGGTGGATTTTGATGATTTTTCCAAAAAAGTGATGGGGAAGTATTATCGAAGAGCATCGTCTGAACAGCGTACTCGTTTTGCAAATGTTACCAAGGACACCTTGCTAAAAACATACGGAAGGTCGCTGCTTGAGCTTGATGCGGATCGAATTAACGTTTTGCCTTTGGGTCCTCAAGGTAGAGGGAAAGAAACAAAGGTAGATGTAGATTTTCAAATGGAATCAGGTGGTATGCTAAATATTACTTTTTACATGGAGCAATCTAAGTCAGGGAACTGGCTGTTGAGTAATATTGTGATTAACAATATCAATTTTGGCTTAACATTCCGTAAGCAATTTGCCGTTATGATGGAGCAGAATAGAAATGACATCGAATCGGCCATTTCTGCTTGGCGAGCGTCGTTGGCTAAAGAGTCTTAATCTAATAGTCGAGCGCAAATATTGCACAATAAAATCCAAATTCAGTCAATGAGTTTGGATTTTTTGCCTTTTAAGCTTCGTGTATTGTTGTCCCTGAATAAAATCTTAGAAAACAAGTGGTTTTTATTCAGAGAAAGACTTAGAAGTATTAAGTAGTTGGCTCTACTAAGGTAGAATAAAGGTAACTGAATAAATTATATCTATTGGAGCGACTGTGAACGCAAGTGAAGTTAAAGCACTTTTAGAATCCTCTATCCCTCATTGCGAAGTCATTGCGCAGGGTGAAGGCTGCAATTTTCAAGTGGTTGTGGTTACAAGCGAATTTGAAGGCCTCTCTACAGTTAAGAGGCAGCAACTTGTGTATTCACATCTTCAAGAGGCTATTGCAAGCGGTGCAATTCACGCCGTTACAATGAAAACCTACACGCCAGAACAAAAAAATACGCTATAAAAGCGATTATAAGAGATTAATAATATGGATAAGCTTCTGATTACTGGTGGCACTCGACTTAACGGTGTGGTTCGTGCTTCTGGCGCGAAAAATGCTGCATTGCCAATTTTAGCGGCAACATTGTTAACAAAAGAATTGATCACGATTAAAAACTTGCCTCACTTACACGACATTACCACTATGCTTGAGCTGCTTGGTTCTATGGGGTGCGGTGTTGTTGTTGATGAAAAGATGAGTGTCCAATTGGACGTATCGACGCTCAATAACTGTGAGGCGCCGTATGATCTTGTTAAGACGATGCGTGCTTCTATTCTGGTTTTGGGCCCATTGGTCAGTCATTTCGGTCGAGCGGTTGTTTCTCTTCCTGGTGGTTGCGCATTGGTAGTCGGCCGGTTGATTTACATCTTCGTGGCTTGGAAGCCATGGGTGCAAAAATTGCGGTTGAAGGTGGTGATATCATTGCAAGTGTTGATGGTCGTCTAAAGGGCGCACGCATTTTCTTTGATAAAGTCACTGTAACGGGGACGGAGAATTTATTAATGGCCGCCACCTTAGCTGATGGCCAGACTATTCTAGAAAACTCAGCGCGCGAACCTGAAGTGGTTGATTTGGCTGAATGCCTGATTTCAATGGGCGCGAAGATCACGGGTCATGGTACAGATACGATTATCATTGATGGTGTAGAAGCTTTGCATGGTACGACTTACCCTGTTATGCCTGATCGTATTGAAACGGGTACTTTCTTGGTTGCCGCTGCAATCACTGGCGGTAAAGTTAAAGTTATTGATACCAATGTGAAGTCGCTTGAAGCAGTGCTTTCCAAATTAGAAGAAGCCGGTGCAAAAGTGACTTGCGGGGAAGATTGGATTGAAGTGGATATGGAAGGGCGCCGTCCAGAAGCCGTTAATATTAGTACTGCGCCATACCCAGCATTCCCGACAGACATGCAAGCGCAATTTGTTGCGTTGAACTCCATAGCGAATGGCGTTGGCCGAGTGATTGAGAATATTTTTGAAAATCGCTTTATGCACGTAGATGAGATGCTTCGCATGGGAGCTGACATCGAAGTGACAGGGAATACGGCTATTGTTCGTGGTATCGAACGTTTGAAAGGCGCGCCAGTAATGGCAACAGATCTACGTGCGTCTGCAAGTTTGGTGCTTTCTGCGTTAGTGGCAGAAGGCGATACGAAGATTGATCGCATCTATCACATCGACCGTGGTTATGAGTGTATTGAAGAGAAATTCGGTTCATTGGGTGCGAAAATTTCACGGGTTTTAAATTAATATGAGTAGAACGTTGACGATTGCGCTATCGAAAGGGCGCATTCTTGGTGAGACTTTACCGCTTTTAGAAAAAGCCAATATTGTTCCAGTTGAAGACATTAGCAAAAGTCGAAAGCTAATTTTCGACACCAATCATGAGCATATCAAGTTGGTAATTTTGCGCGCGACAGATGTCCCTACGTATGTTGATCATGGTGTGGCGGATTTTGGGGTTGCGGGTAAAGACGTTTTGAGTGGAAGCATCGACAAAAAACCTTTACGAACTGCTGGATC
>LNFX01000609.1_pt1 | contig 11330 bp, 10 predicted proteins | sample 1500681 | NCBI WGS metagenome assembly LNFX01 (sample SAMN04254626, study PRJNA301722) | marine sediment metagenome | isolation source: antarctic beach sand mud | place: Antarctica | collected 2015 | reverse complement strand
TTCCATTCATCCAATTCTGGACGCATGAGAACGACTGCAAACGGCAAACCATAACCACTTAATGATTTAGACATAGTAATAATATCTGGCGTGATACCGGCGTCTTCAAAACTAAAGAAGGTACCCGTTCGACCACAACCCGCTTGTATGTCATCAATGATCAATAAAACGCCATGTTTCTTGCAAACGGCCTCTAGATTTTGTAACCAACCGTAGCTGGCCACGTTAATACCGCCTTCGCCCTGCACGGTTTCTACAATTACAGCCGCTGGCATGTCCACGCCACTACTAGAATCCGACAATACTTTATCTAGATATTCCGTTGTTTCAATGCCTTCACCTAAGTAGCCATCAAATGGCACCGTCGATACACCGGCGCCCAAGCTTAGACCTGCCGCCCCACGGTGATGTGAGTTACCTGTGACAGACAAAGCACCTAAACTACAGCCATGGAAACCATTGGTAAAACTGATGATGTTTTCACGACCCGTTACATTTCGAGCCAACTTAAGCGCTGCTTCAACCGCGTTCGTACCGGTTGGGCCAGTGAACTGCATCATGTATTCTAAGCCACGAGGCACTAAAATATGCTCTTTAAAGGCTTCTAAAAATTCACCCTTCGCTTTGGTGTGCATATCCAAACCGTGAGTAATGCCATCTTCCATAATGTATTTCACTAACTCTTCTTTGAAAATCGGGTTGTTATGACCGTAATTCAAAGTACCTGCACCAGCCAAAAAGTCTAAGTATTTATTGCCTTCTTGGTCGTATAAATGAGCGCCTAGCGCACGGTGAAAAACACGAGGAAAAGAGCGTGCATAAGATTGTACTTCTGATTCAATTTCTTCAAAAATTTTCATATTTTTATCGTCCTGTAAATTAATAAACGGGGCTTGAAAGAAAATTTGAGAGCGAAAGCGTGGCTTTCTAGCTCATCGTATTTTCTCTACTAGAATGAGATGGGGCCGATGGTGACCAGCTGCTCGGTATCGTGCAATCCGTTAAAATGAACCTGTTTTTCAAACATCACAGACTCTTCTAGAGGCGCACCAAGCTGATCGGCCAGGCTTCGAAATAAGGCCCAAGAACCTTGATTAGAAGCCGTAATACTGGTTTCGATGTAGCGCACACCCGAACAGTTGGATCGTTCAAGCAGTGATGAAACCATTTTTTTTGCTAAACCTTGGCCGCGTGCTTTTTCACTCACAGCCACTTGCCAAACAAATAATGTATCTACTTTATTGGGAAGAATATAACCCGATACAAAACCCACTAACTCACCGCTATCAAAACTCGCGGCAACAGAGGTTTCATTGAAATGACTGGCTTGTAATAAATTACAGTAAACCGAGTTCGTATCCAGTGGCGGACAAGATGCCACCAACTTATGAACCGCCATGCCATCTATTGCGCTAGGCTTATTAAACACAATTTCTTTTGAATTCATGATCATACCCATTAGAAAACAAAGTATTAAAATACGGCTAAATCTAAAGGCTTATTGCCAGACAATCACAGAACAGCTGATTTATAAGCAATAAGAACAATGTAAAGTAGATTTAACTCAATATGATTTGATGTCTAAACATTATACGTGAAACTAAAATCAAGTCTAGGAATATATTTAGAGAACTAACTATTACAGCCATAATCTTACCTGCAGGCCAGAACCTATCAAGGTTAACGAAATCACACGTATTAGAAGGAATTACGATAAAACATCATTTTTTGTTGCATATCCGCGACGAAATTCGGAAAATCCCGCCCCTATTCGGAGTTTTGCTGACGAGTACTCATTCATACAGGCTATGTGGATGTCGCAAGTATGGATAAAAAAGCGGACTCCGATTGCTGTTTATATAATTTGATTTCAATAACTTAGAGATAACTATGACAAATAAAACATCTATCCAAGGTTCGTGGGCGAGCCGATGGATATTCATTTTGGCGGCAACAGGTTCCGCTGTAGGTTTAGGTAACATCTGGAAATTTCCTTACATCACAGGTGAAAATGGTGGCGGGGCATTTGTTCTAGTCTATCTGGCTTGTATTTTACTCGTCGGTATTCCGATCATGATGGCTGAAGTGTTTATTGGCCGCCGTGCTCGCAAAAACCCAATCAATGCATTAATGGATGTCTCAGAAGAATCTGAAGGATCTAGGAAATGGGGCATCATTGGGGTAATGGGAATGCTGTCTGGCGTTTTCATTTTCTCGTTCTACTCTGTCGTAGGCGGCTGGGTTCTTCATTACATTAAAGTCATGCTGACGGGTGAAATGGCCGACATCACATCGGATCAAGCTGGAGCAGCCTTCGGCGCCCTTCTTGCAGATCCTGCAACGCTATTAGGCTGGCACACTCTGTTCAGCATTATGACGATTGCGGTTGTGGCTGCAGGCATTAATAAAGGTATTGAAACAGCCACTCGTATTATGATGCCTGCCCTATTCGTACTTTTGATCATTTTGTTGGGCTATGCCATGACAACGGGCGGCTTTGCTCAAGGCTGGAACTTCATGTTTAATGTTGACTTCAGTAAATTGTCTTGGAACTCGGCTTTGATCGCGCTGGGCCATTCGTTCTTCACCCTCTCTTTGGGTATGGGAACTATCATGGCTTACGGGTCTTACATGACTAAAAATGCGTCTATTGGTAAAACAGTATTGGCTATTGGCGCATTAGACACACTGGTTGCACTAGTGGCTGGTTTGGCTATTTTTCCAATTATTTTCGCTAATGGAATGGATCCGGCTGCGGGACCAGGTTTGATGTTTATCTCATTGCCTGTTGCCTTTGGCCAAATGCCATTTGGTCAATTGTTCGGAACCTTGTTCTTCGTCCTAGTCGGCGTTGCCGCTTGGACTTCTGCTATATCTCTATTAGAACCGACGGTCGCCTTCTTGGTTGAACGCTTCAAGATGAAACGTATAAACGCTGCGATTACGCTTGGCGTTGCCGTTTGGGCTTTAGGTATTGCTTGTCTAGGGTCATTCAGCTTTATGTCTGACGTGACCTTGTTCGGCAAAAATACATTTGATTTCTTAGACTACATCACAGCAAATATCATGTTGCCATTAGGCGGTATCTTGATTGCTCTGTTTGCCGGCTGGGTTGTTAAAGATAAGTTTGCAAAAGAAGAGTTAGAGCTTTCTGGCACACTTTACGCATTGTGGAATATCTCAATGAAATTCACAGCACCTATCGCTGTGGCGGTTGTTTTATACTTCTTGATTAATCCATTGACGTAACATTCTCGGACCTCCTTCTCCGCTAACGCTCAGCGTTAGCGGAGTTTTCAAGGAGTTCAAAAACTGTACGACACAACCACATTCAACCCGCTATTTACATCGCTCTTAACGCATAGCTTTCGCCTACTGTTTGAAAACCTGCCGTAAACGTTTTTTCTTTATTTATGTCTTTGCTTATTTGTTGTTTTTTATTCCAAAAAATCTCGTGGAAGTAATACGCCACGGTATTAATGGCTGGCTCAACGATGGCGACCAACCCACCCACAATAAAACTTCCTGTGATTAAGTAAGCAACACTGAATGCGATGGTAAAATGCATAACAGCAAAACTGATTGTTTTAGTCATTTGAATCTCCTCGTTTAATGTAAAAAATAGATTAAATGAGAATTGTTAATATTTAAAATTTATTATAGATATCCATCTGATAGTTTTTTACTTTCCCAAGGTCGCCTTCATAAAGGCAGTAACACCTTCAAGCGCCTCAGAATACACTTGTACATTACCTGCACGGGTCATATTTAACTCATGCGCTGATAACCAAAAACTCGCCCCAACGACGACGACAGGCCTTTGCCATTGTTGCATCTGATTGATCAAGTCAGACGCTTTCGCCGCCAATTCATTTTCACAAAAGACCAACACCGATTGCACTTGAGTTGTTTCAACAAATCTCGACCAATCATCGCTGTGATACGCATTAGGCAGCACAATACAAGGAAGCCCTTTATCAAGCATTATCGCGGCCGCCATATAGCACCATAAAACCCGTTGAGAGGTTAAACCTGCAATAAGCACCTTAGGCAACTTACCCTGAGATTGCTTTTTCTGAGATTTTAAACTCATCACACGCGATACAAGGCAGGACAGCAGAACCGATTCACAAAACGCCAACTCAGCACTTTTTCCTAATTGCTCAAAACTTGGTAATAGCCAATCGCGCACCGCAATTTCGGCAGGATATTGAGAAAATATCTGCTGATACATTTGCTCTATCTTATCTTCCTGAAACGCCTTTGACGCTTTCACTAACGCCACTTGCCACTCTAACCATTCATTCGAAGGTACGACGCCATCTGGAGCCACTTCTTGCTCCAGCAAAGCTCGCACTTTACTCACGGCGACGCCTTGCTGAATCCAACGTAATATACCTTCAACACGTTGGACGTCACCTTGATCGTATAGTCGGTGGCCTTTACCTGTTCGTTTAGGCTTGAGCAATCCATAGCGTCGTTCCCAAGCACGTAGTGTCACTGAATTCACACCCGTTTTTAGCGATAACTCACGAATAGGAAAGTAGGCTGAGCTCTCTAAAAGAACCAGCTCATCCACTGATTTTGACGCTTGCAGATCTGTTGTTTCCATATTTTGGTTCGACTGACTCATAAGCATTTCCAATAAATCATCATTCATCTAAGGCAATTCGTCTATTGTGACCTAAACTTATACAACTACCAAAAACTATACAAATAAATTTTTGTACAAGGTAGTTGCTTTTCTTGTACAAAATTATATATTGTATAAGAAAGTAACAAAGACACTGGGATGACATACGATGAACACACCAACAAATCAGGTTCAGACACCAACATTCGATATCGCCATTATTGGCGCAGGACTAGCAGGCAGCTTATGTGCGCACTTGTTGTCTCAATCTGGTCAGACAGTTTGTGTGATTGATAAAAGTCGCGGCAGCGGTGGTCGTGCCAGTAGTAAACGATTAGAGGGTGACATCAGCTGTGACTTAGGCGCTCCTTATATTTATGCAAAGCATGTAGACACGTTAGCGCTCTTTGAAGAGCTTACCAAAGCAAGCGTAGCCGCTCCTTGGAAGCAATTTAGTACAGCTGACGAACAAGCTTTTGTCGGTGTGCCTAAAATGAGCGCAATAACGCGCCATTGGCTCAGTAATGCTACGTTTATCACTAATTCTCGCATCCATCACCTCGATCAGATATCACAAGATGAAGGTGATCAAACGCATTGGTTATTAAGAGACGATAAATATCAGCCTGTTGTCATTGCCAAGAAAATCATCATCACCGCACCCGCTCCTCAAGCCGCGGCTATGCTTGCGACTAACGAAAAATTGGCGGTGTTATTGCTCAGGGCGAACCAAGCTTGTGCAACCTACCAATCGCAATGGGCCATGTGGTTAGAAACAGAAAACAGTGATCTTAATGCGCTTATTGAACTACAAAACTCACCTATCGCTCGCATGATCAAAGACAACTACAAACCCATGAGAAACAGCGACAAAGTCGATCGCTGGGTTATCCAAACCAACCCAGATTGGACAAAGCAGCACCTTGATACCGACAAAGAGTGGATAACAAAAAAATTACTGCAAGCATTTTCAGAGCACACAGAGCAACGCGTGTTAAGCCATGGGGAACCTCATCGTTGGTTCCTAAGTCGCTTTGTCGAAAATAAAGGCAATAATAATTACGCATGGGCACCAGAACACAATGTCGGCTTAGCGGGTGACTGGTTATGCCAAGGCGATGCAGAAGGCGCTTTGCTAAGCGCTCTTTCCCTAACAAATTGGATAAAAAACGCAAAATAAAGCACGTATTTTATTTTTTGGAGGACATCAATATGCCACTTTTTTTGAATACACCAGACCAGTTAACACACAAAATCCCTGTCGGCATCAGCGCATGTTTACTGGGTGAAAACGTCCGATACAATGGCGGCCACAGCCACTCTAACTACTGTGATAACGTGCTAAGCGAGTATTTTGACTATCAAAAATTTTGCCCTGAAATGGCCGCAGGATTTGGTACGCCTCGACCAACATTACGCCTAGAAGGTGACCCAAATTCACCGAGAATGACGTTCACTAAGAACTCCGATGAAGATGTCTCTGAAACTTTCATGGCGGCGTCTAATCAATATCTGGAAAAGCTATCTCATTTAGACGGCTACATATTGATGAAAAAGTCCCCTAGTTGCGGCATGGAACGCATTAAGGTGTATCAAGAAAACGGTCATCCACACATGCAGAGAAGTGCAGGTTTGTTCACCAAAGAGTTACAACGACGTTATCCATTATTACCGATCGAAGAAGATGGTCGTTTAAATGATCCAATACTCAGAGAGAATTTTTTATTAAGGGTTTTTACTCATCATGATTTTCGTCATAGCGTTGGGGAAAAACCAAAAATGAAAGATCTTATCGCCTTTCATAGCCGTTATAAATATATGGTTATGGCGCACTCTCAACCGGTTTATCGACAACTTGGTCGTCTACTGTCAGGCAATGACCCAAGGCCTGTTGATGAGTTAAAAGATGCCTATTTTGAAATATTAATGACAACCTTGTCACAACCAGCAGAACGTAAGAATCACTGTAATGTGTTGATGCACCTTGTAGGTTATTTAAAACATGCCGTCGATGTGTCGGTCAGAAAAGACATTCTGGATGTGGTCGAACAATACCGCCGCGGCGAAGTCAATCTTGCGACACCGATCACACTGTTGCGTCACTACTTAAAACACTACGGCAGCGAATACATTAACGAACAAAGTTACTTCATCCCATACCCATCGCCACTTGGCATTCGCAATACGGTATAAGGCAAACAATCCAATGAAAATAGAACATCTTGTTTGGCTCAGAAATGACCTTCGCTGCCTAGATAACCCCGCACTGCATTCAGCGTCTTTAGAGGCGAATGCCTTAAACAAGGGCATTGGTGTTGTTGTGACCGTCACGCCAACACAATGGTCCGAACATAATGAATCGGATGCCAAAACAGGTTTACGAGCAGGACTTATTAAAACCTTAGCAAAGACCTTGTCGGCTCTTGGGATTCCATTGCATATTATTAACGCAGAGACCTTTGATGCGTTACCCGATACCATGACCGCGTTTTGCCTAGATCATGGCATCAAGCATCTTTGGTTTAATCGTGACTTGCCCATACACGAGCAACAACGTGACCACTCGGTTTGCGAACAGTTACACAAACATCAAATTAAGACCCATACTCTGTCTGCTGATATTATCGTTCCACAGGCTGTCTTTAGTCAGCAAGGTACGCCATTTAAAGTATTTACACCTTTTTTCAAACGTTGGCTCACACTGCTTGCACAACAAGATATAACGCCACTTCCAGCACTGGAGTCCCAAGCTGATCCCCTGCCGGAGCCATCGCTAAACTTTACTTGGGAGAAACCTTTTCGGGAGGACTTATGGCCAGCGGATCATGATATTGCTAAGCAAAAACTCTGGCTATTCTGTCACCATAAAGAACGCCATTACCAAGAAAGCAGAGATTACCCAGTGCAGCCTGCCACCAGCACATTGTCGCCCTATCTTGCATTAGGCGCATTAGGACCAAGGCAGTGTTTAGAAGCAATCATTTACACTTGCAACCAAGAAGAACGACGCTGGCAAGACAGCATTTGGTTAAAAGAATTGGCGTGGCGCGACTTCTACCGTCAACTCATGGAACACTTCCCTTTTCTCTCTATGAGTCGCCCTTTCAAACAGGAAACTAATGCCTTACTTTGGCGAAACAATGAAGCAGAATTTACGGCGTGGTGTGAAGGTAAAACAGGCTTTCCCATTATCGATGCCGCCATGCGACAGCTTAATCAAACTGGCTGGATGCATAACCGCTTAAGAATGGTCACGGCGAGTTTCTTTACCAAACTGCTTTTTGCAGACTGGCGAAAAGGCGAAGCTTACTTCATGAGTCAGCTTATTGATGGTGAGTTTGCGGCAAATAACGGTGGTTGGCAGTGGAGCGCATCGACCGGTTGCGATGCGGCGCCTTATTTTCGCGTTTTCAATCCAACCAGACAATCACAAACCTATGATAAGAGTGGCGATTTTATCAAACGCTTCGTTCCTGAGCTCGCAACGCTAGACGCAAAATGCATCCATAATCCAAGTCCTGAGCAGAGAAAACAGTGCGGCTATCCAGAGCCCGTTATCGATTATAAACCAGCAAGATTGGCAGCCATCGCTGCTTTTGATGAACTAAAAGGGCGATAATAAAAAGCCTTTTTAGCAAATCACGTTACCGTCTATTTTTACAAATTCGATTTTTCATGTTGACCTTTCTAAGATAGGAAAGTAAACCTATACTTTGAACTGTAATAACGTAAAACTTAGCTTTTACAGACCTCTACAAAACCATATAATCCGTAAAATTTTCTGGATCATTTATCACTATGTCTAATCCGCAACACCTACATGATGTTCTTGTTCACTTAAGGCGCATTATCCGAGCAACCGATCTACAATCCAAACGCGTTGTAAAAGCCTGCGGTTTAACGATTCCGCAAATCATGGTACTTCGTTCTATTGAAGAACTAGGTGATGTTACCGTTCGCCGCATTTCCGACAGTGTGTCATTAAGCCAAGCAACGGTCACAACGATTCTCAATCGTTTAGAAGATCGTAAACTGGTAGAGCGAGTCAGAGCGCAAAAAGACAAACGTATTGTCAACGCAAGATTAACACCGGAAGGCAGAGCTATTTTGAGTACGGCACCGCCCTTACTGCATGAAAAATTCATCGGTGAATTTGAATCGTTAGAAGGCTGGGAACAAACTCAAGTTCTTTCATCCTTGCAACGTATCGCAATGATGATGGATGCCGAACATATTGACGCGGCCCCCATGCTGGATATCAACCCTCCTCACGTTTAATCACCCTTTTATCTAACACCTAAAGCTCGACTAACAACGCATGTTAATCGAGCTTTTTATAGCCCCCTCATAGAATACCCTCTCATTTCGACCATAAAAACAAATAGAACTCATACTTTTTAGAAAGCTAATATATATACATAACCTATTGTTTTATATGGATTTATAAGGCTTAAAAAACAGAGAGAATGACAAACAAATTGATATAATTGATTAGACGTGTAAACTAAATGCACATTGTTTACTTATAAACAAATCATAACAGGAACATAATAATGTATAAAAAAAGTATTATTGCGAGTCTTATGGCACTCGCTGCAACCTCTTCTTTCGCTGCAACAGGCAGTTGCGGTAAGGTTCAAATTGCTGATATGAACTGGAACTCAGCATCACTCATTGCCAATATCGATAAATTCATTTTAGAACATGGCTTTGACTGTGATGCAGAGCTAATACCTGGTGATACAATGCCAACCAGTACCTCAATGATTGAAAAAAGCCAACCAGATATAGCGCCAGAAATGTGGACAAACGCGGTTCAAGCGCTGATTGACCGTGGTGTAGCAGAAAAGCGCCTAAGTATCGCCGGTAGATCATTATCGGATGGCGGTGAAGAAGGTTTTTGGGTACCAAAATACATGGTAGATAAAGACCCTTCTTTGGCGACAATCGAAGGTATCAAAAAACACGCAAAAGAATTCCCTAACCCAGAAGATGATTCTGTTTCCGCTTTTTATGGCTGTCCTGCAGGTTGGGGTTGCCAAATCTCATCTGGTAATCTATTCACGGCTCTAAAGCTTGAAGAAGCAGGGTTTGAGCTGATTGACCCAGGTTCATCTGCAGGTTTATCCGGTTCGTTAAGTCGCGCCTATGAGCGTGAAGAGTCATGGTTTGGCTACTACTGGGCACCAACTGCCATACTCGGTAAATACGAAATGGTAAAAGTAGACTTTGGCACCGGCATAGATAAAGATCACTATATTAACTGTATTGCTGAAAACAGCTGTTTGGACCCAAAAGTGACCATGTATCCACCCTCTCCAGTCTATACGGTTACAACAATGGCGTTCGCAAAAAGAGCGCCTCTGGCTTACGCGTACACCGCTAAACGTTCTTTCACTAATGCTAAAATGAACTCGTTGCTCGCATGGATGGAAGACAACCAAGCGGATGGCCAATATGCGGCTGAAAATTTCATGCTAAACAATAAAGACATTTGGTCTAAATGGGTTAACAAAGACATACAAGCCAAAATCGATGGTGCACTAGAAAACCTTTAATTTATTTAGACAGTCACTTTAATTTATTAGACAGTAACTTTAATTTATTAGACAGTAACTTTAAGACAGTAATAAGCCGTACTGCATCCAGTGGTACGGCTCCCTACTCCGTTTTACTCTTTGAGAACTAATTTATGACAGATAGCTCTTGGTTGACTGAGTTTCCAGATATGAGTCGGCGCAACCTCCTCACCATTAAACAAACACTCGACGGCGCCTACCGCGACTTCTCTCGGGCTTATGGAGAATCCATCGAGAATTTCTTCGACCCACTTCTACACTTTCTTGTATGGTTTGAAAATCTGCTGATACAAACACCATGGTGGATTGTTTTAGCCGCGATCGTTGGATTGGTTTATGCCGCAACGCGATCTTGGAAGCTGTGTGCCGGTGTGCTCACCTCTTTCCTTGTTATTGGTTACTTCGGTATGTGGGAAGACACAATGCGAACTTTAAGCATTATTACCGTCTGTACGATTCTTTCTATCTGTGTGGGGATTCCCATTGGCATTTTGATGGCCAGATCAGACAGAGCCAAATCCATCATCACCCCGCTTCTCGATATCATGCAAACGATGCCCGCTTTCGTTTACCTCATCCCTGTAGTTATGCTATTGGGCATAGGTAGAATTCCTGGTGTCATCGCTGTGGTTATCTACGCTATTCCTCCCGTTATTCGTTTGACTAACTTAGGAATTCGCCTGGTAAATAAGGAAACACTCGAAGCCGCCACCGCTTATGGGGCCACTCCGACACAACGACTTTTTGGGGTTCAAATCCCGCTTGCCATGCCAACAATTATGGCCGGCATCAACCAAACTATCATGATGGCACTTGCCATGGTCGTTGTCGCTTCGATGATAGGTGTGAAAGGCTTAGGACAACCAGTATTGAAATCCATTACAAACCAATACTTTACCCTTGGACTATTGAATGGTCTCGCTATTGTAGCGCTTGCCATCATCTTTGATCGCGTTTCTCAGAGCTACGCAAAACGCGCACAAAAACATTGAAGGTAATGAGAATGGATAACAACAGCGAAACATTAATCGAGATTGAAGGCCTATATCAAATATTTGGCTCTAACCCAAACGATGTATTACCTAAAGTAAAAGCGGGCGCGTCTAAAGACGAAATCT
>LNFX01000025.1_pt1 | contig 11502 bp, 18 predicted proteins | sample 1500681 | NCBI WGS metagenome assembly LNFX01 (sample SAMN04254626, study PRJNA301722) | marine sediment metagenome | isolation source: antarctic beach sand mud | place: Antarctica | collected 2015 | reverse complement strand
GTGGGTGGGCACTTCTTGGCAATCGCCTAAGGCTTCGATACCGGTTCGCTGGCCTGTGGTGGGATCGACTTTGCCTATTACCTTGTTTGTTGTGTCTGCGGCGTCTGTGCCCTCTTCGACGATAACCACATACATAGGCACGGAAACGATGCGGAGCAATTCGTAACAAGTACGGTAAAGCGTGCCGCGTTCGGTGCCTGCCATGTCTAGCTTGGCAACCGCGCCCATGTTGGCAATGCGAATTGGGCTGTTTTTCGGCCATAGTGGGTCGGCGTCTGGCGCGGTGCCGACTACGCCCAAAACAACGCTGCCCAGCGGCCCCATTGGTGGCGGCGCGGAGTGGGTTTCGACACTCATGCCGTTGTGAACAAAGGATGCAATTTCTGGCATTACGCCTCTCCTTTTGGTTTAGCGGTCGTTGTCGCAAGAGCGACTTTGCCACTGAGGATTAGGAAATCCGCTTCGCACGGAAGCAGCTCGACCGTGTCGCCTTTTTCGTGCCAATGCTTGTGGTTTGGGCATTGGTAAGGCGAGAGAACGGTGTATTTTTGCCGAGGATTAGGCGGCTGTTTCGTGGCCATGGGCTTTCTCCAGACGTAAAAAAACCGCTGATGCGGCTGGGTGTGGTTCTTTTAAATTAGGGTAATGATTATTCCGTAGGTAGCGGGAAACGCTCTTTTATCTCGGCGACTTTATCGCGCCATTTTTGCTCGGCTTCGGCTGTGCCATCGTATTGCCATTCCATGTAGAGCGGATCGGATTCGGTCTTGTAGGCCGCTTCGCGTTGGGCGATGGTTGAGGCTAGGCGTCTTCGAAGGTTGGTTTGGGCTTGGGTGGTTCTGTTAACATTACGTCATCAGGTAAGTCACCAAGTTCTTCAATTTCAAATGCGCCTGATCCGTCTTTTTTATAGGCTATTTTTCCACGATGGTCTTCCAGTATTCGCCATTTATTTTCTTCCAAAAGAACGGCATGACCTTCCTGCACGTCTGGCGGGCTTTCAAAAGTACATTCATCCGGTAATGTAAAATTAAATTCTGCAACAAGTTGTTGTACGCCGTATTTATCCCAAAACGGTTTACCTATTTGAATATCAAAAACCTTCCAGTCGCCATTTTTAAATAGAACCGTTTCTTTTTCAGTATCATAATTAGGTGGTGTTTCATGAATTACCCAATCAGGAAAACCTTTCCCTGGGATGCCTAACTTATAACGCCCCCCGTTTTCATCGAAAAATTCAACCTGCGAGTTATCGTCGATCTCTTCCCAAGTGTTGTTTTCTAGATTAATTTTCCCTGTCACTCCGGCTTTTGAAGGGCTGTAAATATTGGTCGTGCAATCTGGTCCTAATGATGTCCCTTTTACCACATGCTCTTGCCCATTACCGAGCCAAAAACCTTCTGCTGAAAAGCGTGAAACCTCTATCGATATAGTCTTTTTTTGAAAAGTCGTCATTATGCTAATCTCACAATCCAATTGAACTTTCTGTTTTTAATCTTATTCTCGTCACCGCCTTCCGAAGCGATATGCAAGCCATGCGCGTGGCCACCAAAACTGACTGAGTGAGAGTGATTACCAGCTGCCGATGTCCCTACTCCGAATGCACCACCAACACTGTTGTAACCAGCAGGGTTATGCCCACCGCCTGAATTTGCAATATAAAATGTTGTACTGTGACTATGGTTCCCACCAGTTGATGTCGACCTACTGCCAAGATCAGTACTGTTTACATATGAGCCTGGGTGATTGTGCGATTTAACGGCATCATCTTCATAACTTAGGGTTTCATCGGATTCTTTCTTGCCTACTATTGCTAAGCCACGCATATCAGGAATAATGCCTGATGGATAAACCAGCGCCAAAATAGGATAGATATTGAGGTCAAATGATTGACCTTTCATTACTGCCCAGCCATCGGGTGCTACATCCGTAGGCCATGGAATAGGGACCCCTATAGGGCATATTTTTGCAGCCAATTCTGTCCATAAATCACTTATTACATTATGGGGATCTTCTTCCTCCAAATGCTCTTTTACCGCATTCTCTAAATCCGTCGGCGTAGCAAACTGCACAGAAGGGTCAATTTTGATTTGAATCGCGTCTGCGTTACCGGGCACGAACTTTAATCGGATTGTGTAGCTTTTACCTTGCCCCTCTTCTAGCAGCGGTTTGTAATCCCCTGCTTGTCGAGCATAAGAATAAAGCTCACCATCTGTCGTTTTAATGCCTGCTTCCTTGATAAAAAAACCGCCATCACTGGCTGGAATTTCTGCTCGTGCGATCCAAACGTTTGGGTCTTTATCATCCTTTTCGATGGTTATCGCATATTCGCGAACTTGATGTATTAGGTCGGTTCTTTCAGCAGGCGAGGCAGCATCTGGTAAAACACCGTCACCCACGACTAAAACGGCCAAATCCACTTGGGTATTGTTAAATTTTGCATCACGCTCAAGACCAAAGCCTGTTTGCGTGATATAGGTTCTAAAGTCGCTCATTTCTTGCTGGCTCCGATGTGGAAATGATTCGTAAATGTTGGGCAATGCCCGTATGGGTTAATGCATTTGCCTCACTGCCTGCTGGAACAAATGGCTGTGATGTCATGGTGATACCAATCTCGGCGGCCACGGCAATGCGTGGCGAGGCAATCGATTCACGCGCGAGATTCATCACGTAGGAATCTCGCTCTGACTTCATTTCAATGAGCAGTTGATCTATGCGGGCGTTGATTTCTGGGGTCAATACTCGATCTGAGGCATACACCCAGATTTGAAAATAATAGGGATCAAGTTCCGACGGCTTTTTAAACCATGGCGTAACATCGGCACCAAAGCCCATTTGCTCGAGTGCTTTAACAAACCCCGCTCTTGTGCCGCTTAGCTGTCTGTTTCGCCATGCTTGTTCTGATCGATTTCTTTTGACTTGTTCGGTGTCGGTCGAATCCCATACGGGTACTTGTCGGTCGATACCGAGTGTCGCGATCGCCTCTTTTCGGGTTTTCTGTGCATCCAGTAATTCAGGGTATGGATGGTCAATCGAATAAAGGGCTTCACTCAAAGCAAGTTCTAACGCTCGCTCTAGTGGGCTGCGGTTGTCTGGTAGAACACTATAGGTTTTCAGTGTTGACGGTAATTTGGACTGACTCAAGGTAAGGTGCCTCGTTGAATTGGCAACGCAACGGTTGAGTGGGTTGCAGTATGTCGCCTCGATGAGCGCCGGTGGCTTTTAGCAAGACGCTGTACAGCATAGAAAGCTCAATATTGCTGCCTAGTCGATGTTGTTGTTCCGCATACTCTCGCACGGCTTTTTCAGCGGCGGCCTTTACCGCATCGACATTGGGTCCCGTTCGGATATAAAGCACGGCGTCACAAGACCAAGGCTTGATGGTTGGCGCTTTGACTGTGAGCAAATCGGTCTCTTGGGCGATGTCATCCCGCTGCATGTATTGCTGTGTTGCTGCAATTAGCGCTTCGGCTGGGACTCCGTTATTGGCATGAGCCAAAATAAAACAATCCACTTCCCCAGGTGCAACGCGTCGCGCTTGGGCGTCTTTGGTTTGCCCTGCCATCTCGTGTGATTCGAATTCGTAGGTCACAACCACTTTGCTTGGGGTTGGGCTTTCTACCGTGACTTTAGGACGACCGCCTAGCGTCATGGCATTGAAACGGTAACCGGATCGTGTGCCGGTTGTCGCTAATGCATAAGCCGCTAAGTAATAACGTGTGAGCAATGCGTCGTTGCTTTCCATGGTGGGCGGTACCACTGGAAAGGCGTTCTGGTCACCTTCGTCCAATATTTGCCGCTCTACACCTAGTTGACTGGCGATTAGATCGACCATGTCGTTGTCTGTGGCGTACATGCCGAACATTTGAAGTGCTTGGGCGTTCATTTGCCTGAACTGGCTTTGCAGAATGACGGTAAACGCTTGGGTAAATTTGGTTAATAACTCGGCGTCGTTTTCAAAGGTTTCTGTGACACCTTCCACGTCATCTGGCGCGTTGTCTGATAAATACGTTAGAACGCTATCTTTGACCGTTTCAAAAAGATCATCGAAATTCGGTGTGGTGATGATCTCTGGTTTAGGAAGTGGATTTTGATGTGGAAACATCTAGCGGCACCTCAAATTTAATTGTCTGTCCATTCCACTTGCCTTCAAAATACAGGGCGAGTCCGTCGGTTAATCGCTTAGCCACACAGCGAGAAGGCACAAAGTCGGTTAGACCATTGATTGGTTCGTAAAAAGCGGCAATGGCAGCGGACTGCAAGCGAATTAACATGCTGTCCGACATGTTCGCGCCCATGTATTGACGAACATCACTGCCAAAGTTGGGGCGTTTGGCTCGCCCTACTTTTGGCGTTGTCATAACTTGAACAATGCGACTGGCAAGTTGGTCGAACCCTGTTATTCTTCGGCCCGTTTTGCGGTCAATCCCAATCATTTAGGTCACCTTCTCTCGTTATTAAGTGACTTTATACGCACCTGCAGAAGAACCGCTTGTTACTGGCACTTCTGCGTTTTGGGTAATGTGGTTCACAATGCCTTCAGCAAACGCCAACCACCAATCATGCCCCGCGGCTTTGTTTGCCAGCGGATCAAAGCCCTTGGCTTGCATAGCGGCTTCTATGTCTTTGGCGAGCTGTTCAGGGTTTAATGCCATTTTGAATACCTTACTTTCCAGCGCTTATTTTCCAGCGGTGACGGTAGATGAACAGTCCGCGTGTGGTAATCCGGTGATCATGCATTTGTGTGCACCGGTTACGACGCCAATGCCTTTGTTAAGCTTGATATTGCTGCCATCCACCGTGACTTCCCCACCCGCTTTGACTGTGGCGGTTTTATCCACGTTAATGATCACGTCGCCTTTCACTTCCACTTTGAGAACATGGTTTTTCGTATGATAGGAAACGAGTGAGCCATCGGGATAACAGCGGACAATCTCGTTTGGGTCATTGCTTGGTGCGGGGAAGTTATCGCTAAACAACCCAATCAAGGCGACGGTTTGCGTACCGTTATTACCCGCGCCATAGTTGAGTAATACCGCCTGTTCCCCCACAGAGGGACAACGATAATCAGCGGTTTCACCCGCTGCAGAGGCAAACCAACGAATGAACGGTGTTTTAAGCGCACCATGCTGCACACGAATTAACGCGCTTGATTCATGAATATCACAAACATAACCCAGTCGAATGATGCTTTGTAACCGTCGTCTTAAGTCTTCGGTTTCTTCGCTTAACTCTTCGATTCTTTCTAGGTAAGGGTTCAACATGTCCCGAACCATGGCTTCGATCAGTTGACGCATTAGAGGCTCCGGTATTCGTCTTGGTCGTTTTCATCGGTTGGGTTGGCCACAATACGAATGCCACTTTTAACGGTTTCAGGTTGCCAAATGGACGCACCGAGGTAGAGTTTTTGTTCCCAGTTCACCACCCATGAATCAAAACCGCCCTTCGTTTCCTTACGAAAGTTGCCAGGATAAGCCTCGATGTTGAACGGCTTTTCTAAGACGGAACCTTTTAGCCAAATACCCTTTTCATAGACGAACTGCGACACGGCCACAGCGAACTCTTGGAGTTCCATTTGCAAGTTGTCGACTTCCCGCCTAATACACAATGAATAGCAAATTGTGCCAATACGGGATAACGTCCATCGCCAACATCGGGCGCTTTGGGTAATTCTTCGATGTTCAGCAAACAGGCCGGAGCCAGCGATTCTAGGTTTTCACTTGGGTCGTAGCTGGCAATAGTGACTTTAGGAAAACGATCTTTTAGGGCGTCGATGATGGCTTGGTGTATGTCGGTTAAGTTGATATTGGTGTTTGCCACTCACTGCCCCTCGACGTTCATTACGAAGTTGATCTCTTGTTTTAAAATTTGGTGAAAGCGCGCTTCGGCTCGAACGTGATAACGCTCTATGATTGGCAGGGCAATTTTCTCGATAGAAAAACGCTCTTCCTCGATGGGCAATTCTGTCCATTGCCCGTCCGATCGCTTCGAACGCTTTCCACCTGAGGCATGTTTTCGCTTAAAAACGCCGCTGTGGCCGCTTTTCATGGTGGCGATAAAGGCGCCAATAAAGTGATGCTTCCCTACTCTTACGCCAATGTCGGTTTGCTTTGGCTTACCCAGCGCGCTCACTGCAATGGGCGATAACCCAAACCACACGTTTACTGTTCGTCTGCCGTTTTTCATGTAAAAAGTTTTGTAATAACGGGCCGCTAAAACACGTTGCGGGACCGACAAGGCCACCCCTAACTCTCGTTTGGTTTGTGTTTCCAGCCAACGGGCGGTTTTCTGTATCGTTCGTGTCACGGCTTTTTGAAGCTGACGAATAGACAGCTCTAATTGCTCTTCTAGTTCGGCAACGCTGTCCCCTAACTCTATTTCAAGGTTCATGCTTTACCGCCAATTATGATCTTTGTTTTGCGTTATTTTTAAGGGAAGAACGATTTCATACTCACCTTTTTGAAACGGCAAAACCAAATAGGAAACGCCGTCTATGTCGAGGCGATCCCTTTCTTCACAGGGGCAATGATTGGGCGATACGCAAAAGGTGGCAGTGATCACCTCTACATGCAGTTGCCCTGCGGCTTTTGATTTCGACGTGGTATTCACGTCGCTTTCAATGAATGAGAACGTCCCTGTTATGGTGTTCGTTGTGCCTGTTTGCGATATCCATATCGCATCTTGCCCAAACACCTCATCAATATCGCTCTTGAGCGAATCCAAGACAGCACGATGACTGAGATTCATAAGTGCCTCATAGGTCAAAAGATAAGGGGTTTGGAAAGAGGAAGCTCTGTTAGTTAGAGCTGTAGATTTCTGCTAACAAGGATGGATCGCGAGCGATCGGTAAGTAAATCGCGCGGGAGCGGATTTCCAACCTTCGTCGTGGTCCAGTTCTTTTGTCGTGATGTGACACTCACGGGCTTTGGCTGAACTGGAATGCAGCACATCGGCTGGCGCACGCAACATACCAAACAAACCTTTCACGCCCAGCGGATAACTTGCGCCTTTTGTGGCCACTTCGTCGGCTTCATCAGAAACAAACTTGATACCACAAATGTTGATCTGGCTTGGATCATCTGCGAAGGCCACCACACGTTTTGCGTGAATTTCTTCACTGTAAAACGCTTTAATGCTGGCATGGTTGAGAATTCGTTCAATCAATTCCTGACCAATACGGCACTCAACACCCAGCAACGTCAGGTGACCATGCTTTTTCGCATTGTCCACGGTGTCTTTGCGTAGTCCTTTGAGCAAGGTCGGCACATTGGTTCCTGCCGTTCCCAGCTTCAAATCCAACTTGCGTTCATCTACACCCAAGACATCAAACAAGTTAATCAGCACCGTGCCTTTCTTGTTTTTCACTTTGCCTTTTAACGCGGAGTACGCGGTATAGGCGGCGGTATAGCGATGGTTGTCCTTATGCTTGCCCATCTGACCTTTAACCAAAGCCGCAAGCTCTTGGGCTTTGATCTTCTTATCGCGTAATGAGCTGATGCGTGACAGGTCACTCGGAACAATGCGCGTATCAAACGGGTAACGAATCAAGCGAACGGGGACCGCACTTTCGGCGTCGTGTTCGTCGATGTTTGGATTTTGGCCAATTTCACCTGGCATCAAGACTTGAAGCTGTTGTCCAGACTTCACAATCATCACGGTGCGGTTTTCGACGTTTTCCACCGTGAACATGTTTAAGACTGCGGCATCAATGTGTTCCGATGCATTAAATCCCGTCGTCAACGACACCAGCGAAAACGCTTCATGATCGAATAAATCATCCATTATTGAGAACCCTCTTTGATGACAATGAATGCTTTTTCAAGCTGTTCTGTGATGGCTGCCTTAATCGGCTCCGTCACCCCGTCTGGCCATGCAATGTAAAGCGTATTAAATACGCAATTGGCCCAATACACTTTGCCTGCACCGGCATGAATGCCATAAGCATCACTGCCGTCGTAGTCTTCTGCCGTCACGTCGAGCTCGCTGCCTTCTTTGGTGACAATGGCCCACTCAGGTTGATCCTTAGCGGCATCAATTTGCTTGATGCACAGCTCGCCACGCTCGTGAGACCAAAGGAGTATTAACGAGTCGGAGACCTTGTTTTTAATCTCTTGCATTACGCGTCCTCAATCAGTTGTTGCATGTCGTAGTTCTCTTCTTTAAGAGACTCCAACCCGCTGGTTAATGAAATATCTTCGTCCTTTTTCGCGGCGGCTTCCTTCAACGCTTTTGCCGCGGCTTCTTCATTGGCGTTCTCTTCAATGAGCTGGCCTGCCATTTCTGGCACACCGGCCGCTTTGGCAAGATGGTTAATTTTCTGCGCCAATTCTGTTTGGGCCGTTGCTTGTGTAACGGACGATGTTTGCAAGGCGACGATTTGCGCTTTTAAATCGGTGGTTTCCGATTCATGAACAGCGTTAATCTCCGCGATAATTCGCTTATGCTTTGAATCTGTCATCATGGTATGAATCTCTTCTTCTGTTTTGATGCCATCAATTAGGCCGTGAGTCAGTAAATCCCGAGCGCCAAATGTCTTTGCTTGTAATGCTTGAACGTCAGCCGCTTGAATCCCTCGGTTTTTTGCAACCAGCTCAAAGAACGACTCTCCTAACTGGTTCACCGTGGCTTGATGTCGGTCGCTTTCTGCATCGGTCAATACTGTATTCGGGGCGCCATCGGCTTTCGCTTCACCCGTTGTAAAGTAAGTAACCGTCTCTTTGTCGTTGTGCATTTCACGACGACCAAAGATCACCCCAATAGAACCCGCCATGCTGTGTGGGCTGGCATAGAGTTCTGTACAGGCACTGGCCAAGGCGTAATTGGCAGAATACGAACCACCATTAATAAAACCGATCACCGGCTTAATCGCGCTGATCTCTTTAATCAAGTTGGCCAAGTCAAAGCAGCCCGATGCTTCTCCACCGGGGCCGTCGAATTCCACAAAGATGTTTTTTACCGAATCGTCTTGAACAAGCGCATTGAAGCTTTGTCGCAAGTCACGGTAAGACAGGATTTCATTACAGTTCGCGTCTAGACCATTAAAGCGGTGCGAGGTGGGGCCAAAGATCGACAAATGACAAAAGGTGTCTTCTCGACCGCCGCTATCGCCGCCTAAAAATAAGCTAGGATTCTGGTAAAACTGTTTGAGCAATTCAAAGTTGGCTTGATGAGAATCAATCGTCATCATCATCGGGGAGTTCGTCATCATCTGTAGAAGATGCCGCATTTTCTATACCTCTTGATTGTTTCGCTTGTTGGCTTCGCTGAACGCCATCCAAATGTTGATCCAGTGTTTTACCGCGCCCATTTGAGACTTCTTCCAATGATGTGATGTGGCTCTCAACTTCTAACACCAAGGCTTTAGCGGCTTTAAGTGGGTCAATTTCTTCCCATTCTGGCCAAATCCACGTGGGGTTTAAGTAGGTGTAAGGGTTCTCAAAATAGTTAGGCAAACTCTCAGACGTACCCAGATGAAACCCGTCGATAAACCAACCTAGAATCCGGTTAAACGCTGGCCCTAAGACTATTTCACGCAACTGGCTCACCAACCGACGATGGTTGATCATGCCCGCTCGAATACTGGAATAATTTACTTGGGTTAGATCGCCAGTGAGCATTTCGTAAGTGATGCCAAGTAACCCCGCTATCATGCGCAACACTTGGTTATTGTGCTCTTGGTAGTTGCCTGCGATCTCGGCGGGGGATGCGGTTTTGACCTCTTTCACACCGTTTAGAAAAGTGACACCGCCCGCTTGGTGCACTAAACGCTGGGGTGTTTTTTGGCTGGCTGGCCCACCTACGGTTTGGCTAACGTCGGTCTCTTTTAACGCAAAGACTTGTTGTCCAACTCGCTTCATCCGAGACTTGATCTCGACGGTTTGGTTGTCTTGGTATTGCTTGGCAAAATCCGCTCCCGGAGAAATCCAAGGTTGAGCGGTACTCTGTGCGACATGAACCATGTCTTTAAGATGAATCACGTCTTCTGCGGGTAACCAGTTCACCGAGTCTTCATCAAAGTCTGGGTGATCACGGGGTAATTTGTAGAAGGCGTATTTTTTTACCTTGCCATTTTTGGCGTACATGATGCCGCCACGTACGTAACTTCCTGACCCCGTTTGCTCTAAACCAATGGCCAGACTTAATGGGCTAACCACCTGTAATTGCAGTGGTATAGGGTGCAAGGTTCGACGGCGCACAATAAACGCGCTGCCATCCAACAACATGGTGATGACGGCTAAAGCTTGAACGCCAGCAAAGTTGGTGTTTTCGTAAAAGTCACAGTAAAGCGCCCACTCGTTAAAACTCTGAATGAAGGTTTCGCTAAACAACTTAGGATCGAACACCGGCTTTGCGCCGCCACCGATGCAGCTCGCACGAAAACGAGACGCCCCCACTCGCAATAACGGGTTATTACGAACCAGATGATGACTGGCGGTAATTTCTTTGAGCAGCGCGCTTTCGCTTTTTTCGTTGTCGTGTAATTGCGCGCCTTTAAACAACGCCGATTTAGTGACACTTGAATACGTCAAAATATCACCTCGACATCGACACTTTCCATCAAGGGAACGGCCTGTAAATCCGTGATCATTTGGCGTTCCAGCGCTCGTAATTCTGACAAGCTCACTTCCGTGTATTGCATGGATGTTCGACCACCTTGCGGTGTAACGTATTCCACGCGAACTTTGCGCTTACCTTGAACGAGGTCTGTGATGGCTTGCTGGACGATTTTTAAGTTGTCATCGGTGGAATAAATCGCCATCAGTAATCTCCATAATCAGACATTTCATAGTCATCGACATACTCAGTCTGAATGCTTTCATCGACAAGTTTGTGTGCGTTAGGGTCGATCAAACCCAAAGGCTCTTGAGGTGTAGCGGATTGAATTTCTGGTCGTAAAAAATCATACAACCACAGTAGGTACACCAATAAATCCCATGGCTCGTTACGCTTTTGATCGGGCTTTTTGTCCCATTTCACATTGCTACCGCTGCCTTTCAATTCCTCTGCAGTGAGCATTTGAAAATAGATCAAATCGAACACATCGCTAACCGGAAAATGGACGTAGTTTTTACCGGGCATTTCGTTGTTCAAACGCTCTGCAGCACGGTTTTTTAGTTGATGTACGTTAAGGCTGCGATACTCACACTTCACTTCGGGATGGACTTTAAAACCCAACGTAAACTCTGGTTTGAATTTGGTCTTGGCGTTCACTTCCCCACGAATGGCAAAGATCCAACCTTGGTACGGCGCGCAAAACTCCAGCATGGCTTTCCACGCATGGCCGTTGCAGTCCATCGCGGCGGCAAACACGCCAATGGCACGGCCATCAGACAAAGTGAGTTCCGTTTCTAATTCATGAATAAGGTTTTTTGAGTTGACTCGTCTTCAGGATCACCATGCACCTTGCCATAGTGAACGGCCCTATATTTCGCCGCGCGTCACCTACCGCCCAAAAGTGATAATCGAAGCGGTTCTTTTGGGTATCGATCGTTGCTGAATACA
>LNFX01000671.1_pt1 | contig 11508 bp, 13 predicted proteins | sample 1500681 | NCBI WGS metagenome assembly LNFX01 (sample SAMN04254626, study PRJNA301722) | marine sediment metagenome | isolation source: antarctic beach sand mud | place: Antarctica | collected 2015 | reverse complement strand
GACTCTAGCGAGGTCATGTTTTCAGTAGACATATTAATTAATGGGAGGTTATCAGCATATTTTATACTCAATTCGTAACCGGCCTCAGTTGGAATATGCTCTTGAATCAATATATTTGTTTTAACAATAATCAAGGCATATTGATCAGGAACTGTTTGCCCCGGAAGCATACTGGGCTTAATCATTACAAATGATTCCACTGTCCATCACTTAACTCAAGAACCTCACTTATTGATGTCAGGCCTGTCACTAAGGCCTGGTGCATGGCTTTTTCTACAAACTCAATACTGGAAATATCTAACCCCAAAATATCCAGTCCATCACGAAAAACAGGTTCGACAAAAACCACAGGGTAGTAATTAGATTGCACCAAAACATCCACTGGCAGCAAACCCTTCTCAAAGACAAATTTCTTTACCTTCACAGACAGTCTTGACTGAATCGACATCCGGTTTCAAACTCAATTACTTCATTGTTTTCAATTCGTTGAGCGGCCTGAAACATGTATAAATGAGGGTAACGTTTCAGCATAGTCCGAGTATAAAATCGTGCTCGATTTGGGTCTTGCATACCCACATCTGCTAAAAAGCAGCAAAACCATCTAATATGGTTTCATTAATTGCAAAGTTCTGAGATAAACTTTGGTGCACTGAGTTTGTGTATTTTTGAAAGTCTATCTCAGCGCTTTTTATGTCCTGCCACGCCACAAAACTAACACTTACAATAAATAAACATAACGCGATGAGCATCATGCAGGCGTAAATCCCAACCAAACGGCTTGGGTGACTTTCAGAAGGTAAAGGGGGCTTGTTGAGACTCATAATTCACTATTTAACATTTCTTAAGTTCATCATAGACCAGCCAGTCAACCTCATAGTTCTTAAGTCCATTAAGTTTGCCAAAAGCTGACCTAGAAGCTGTTTATTCAGCACTTAATCGTACATTTGTTTATGTGCACCCTAATATCATGCTATAAAGTACGCCGAATTCAGCCACCCTAGTTATATAAGGACGCATTTTAGAATGAATAACGTCATAGATACGGAGTTGTAATGGGTCAGATTATCCAAACAAACATGACTGAACTGGTCACCCCAACCATGGCGAACTTCTCAGGTAACATGCATGGTGGCGAGCTATTAAAGCTGCTAGATAAAGTTGCCTATACCTGTGCTATGCGTTACTCAGGTACGTATGCAGTCACACTATCAGTTGATAATGTATTATTTAAAACGACCTATCCATATTGGTGAACTGGTAACGTGCATGGCAACCGTGAATTACACCGGCAGCAGTTCAATGGAAATAGGCATTAAAGTCATCGCTGAAAATATCCAAGAACAAACAGTCCGCCATACCAACAGTTGTTACTTTACTATGGTGGGATTTAAAGATGGTAAAGCAGCACCTGTGCCACCACTTGAATTAAAAGATGAAACGCAAAGACGCCGCTGGAATAAAGCAGTGAAACGAAAAGAAGCACGCATGAAACTGCAAGAAATGATGAAAGCCATTGAAGGTGACGATGAAGAAGCATTTGAGAGCGCAATGCTTTAAGAGGATCTTCTCGAGCGACACCACTGAAACGGTTGGAGCCTGCTTGCAGGCGAATTTGAATACCTTTTAACTCCATGCTTTATTCCCACTCTCACTTCGATCACGGGCACTCCTGACAACACCTAGCCTCTTTATGAAGTAGTACCTACATTGAATTGATGAATGGTTTTTAATCGGCATAAAAAAGCCCCACTACAATTATTGCAGCGGGGCTTTTAAATACATTTAACGCTTAGGGTTAAATGTACAATACTTCTTCAATTTCATATTCAATAATGCCATTTGGCACTTTAACTGAAACAATATCACCTTCTTCTTTGCTCAATAGAGCACGAGCAATGGGTGAGCCAGAACTGATTTTACCTGACGGTACATCGGCTTCGTCTTCGCCGACTATTTGATATTTTTTAGTTTCTTCAGTATCTGTATCGATCAATGTCACCGTGGTTCCAAACAATACCTTGCCTGTCTTAGGAAGCTTAGTTACATCAATTACCTGTACATTTGAAAGCTTACCTTCAATGTCTTGAATGCGACCTTCGATAAAACCTTGCTGCTCACGTGCTGCATGATATTCGGCATTTTCTTTTAAATCACCATGTTCACGAGCAATGGCAATTTCTTTAATAACCGCTGGACGCGCTACTTTTTTAAGCTCTTCTAATTCTTCACGAAGGGCTTTTTCGCCCCCAATTGTCATAGGTACTTTTTGCATGTTTTATTCCTAAAGCTATTAAAGCTAGCGACTACACCCAAACTTAAGCTTTAAATTTTTTTATTTTCTATTTAGTTAAACGAGAATAAGGGCTAAAGAGCCCTTATTCAATAACAATTTAAATCTAAATTTATAACACTAATGCGTATTCGAGAGGACTCGGCAACGCGATAGCTATCTCTTATATCTGAGCGTGAAGATCTTGTAAACGATGAACCGTTTGCAGTCCCCCAGACTCTAGCGCACTTACAACGGCTTCGGCACCTGCCAATGTCGTTGTGCAATACACTTTGTGCTGTAGCGCGCTGCGACGAATCTCGGCAGAATCCGCGATGGCAACAGGGCCTTCGGTAGAATTCACGCTCATGGCGATTTCATCGTTTTTGATCATATCAACAATGTGTGGGCGACCTTCGCCAACTTTGTTAACACGAACCACTTCAACACCCGCGTCGTTTAACGCGGTGTATGTACCTGATGTGGCCACAATGTTAAAGCCTAATGCTTTAAGACCTTTTGCTACTTCAACTACGCCTTCTTTATCTGCATCACGTACAGAGATAAATACATTACCTTCTGTTGGCAATACTTCACCAGCACCAAGCTGTGCTTTAAAGAATGCTTCGCCAAACGTTTCGCCAGCGCCCATTACTTCGCCGGTAGATTTCATTTCTGGCCCTAAGATTGGGTCAACACCTTGGAACTTGTTAAACGGGAATACCGCTTCTTTAACAGAGAAATAAGGAGGCACGATTTCTTTAGTGAAGCCTTGTTCTTTAAGTGATTGGCCCATCATAACTTTAGCGGCAATAGACGCTAACGATGTACCGATGCATTTAGAAACAAATGGAACGGTACGTGATGCGCGTGGATTTACTTCAATCACGTAAATTTCACCATCTTGCCAAGCTAGCTGAGTATTCATTAATCCAACAACACCCAACTCCATAGCCATAGCCGCTACTTGTGCGCGCATTTCGTTTTGAATATCCTCAGGCAAGCTGTAAGGCGGTAATGAACATGCCGAGTCACCTGAGTGAATTCCAGCTTGTTCGATGTGCTGCATGATCGCACCAATCACGACTTGCTCACCATCGCAGATAGCATCTATATCAACTTCAACTGCGCGGTTAAGGAAGTAATCAAGCAATACTGGAGAATCGTTAGATACTTGAACGGCGGTAGTCATGTAATGACGAAGTGCTTTTTCGTTGTATACAATTTCCATTGCGCGGCCACCCAATACATAAGATGGGCGTACAACCAACGGATAACCAATTTCATTCGCTTTAACAACCGCTTGCTCAGTGGATGTTACTGTAGCGTTAACTGGTTGCTTAAGACCTAAACGCTGAATCATTTGTGAGAAACGTTCACGGTCTTCTGCACGGTCAATGGCTTCTGGTGAAGTACCAATAATAGGTACGCCAGCCGCTTCTAATTCTTCAGCCAGTTTAAGAGGTGTTTGACCACCGTACTGAACAATCACGCCTTTTGGTTTTTCTTTATCAACAATTTCTAATACGTCTTCTAATGTTACTGGTTCGAAGAACAAGCGATCAGATGTATCGTAATCGGTAGAAACGGTTTCTGGGTTACAGTTAACCATAATGGCTTCGTAACCTAATTCTTTTGCAGCAAATGCAGCGTGCACACAGCAATAATCAAACTCGATACCTTGACCGATACGGTTTGGACCACCACCTAGAATGATGATTTTTTCGTTATCAGTTGGATTCGCTTCGCACTCTTCTTCGTACGTTGAGTACATGTAAGCAGTATCGGTTGCGAATTCAGCCGCACACGTATCAACACGCTTATAAACTGGGCGAATATTTAACTTTTGGCGATACTTACGGAATGCTTTTTCAGTCACGCCTAACAAAGTAGACAAGCGAGCATCAGAGAAACCTTTACGCTTTAAGCGATAGATACGATCCGCACTTAAAGACGTTAAAGAGCTTGCTATTACAGCGGCTTCTTCTTTAACAATGTCTTCGATCTGTACAAGGTACCAATGGTCGATCATACAACAAGCGTAAATTTCGTCAGTTGTCATACCAATGCGGTAAGCATCTGCCACGTACCAAATACGCTCAGCTCCTGGAGTATTTAGCTCAGAGATGATTTTTTCTTTGGCGCCTTCACTTTCGATATCAATAGCCGGATCGAAACCGGTTGCGCCCACTTCTAATCCGCGAAGTGCTTTTTGCATAGATTCTTGAAGTGTACGACCAATGGCCATTACCTCACCAACTGATTTCATTTGCGTGGTTAAACGCGCATCCGCTGATGGGAATTTTTCAAAAGTAAAACGAGGAATCTTTGTTACAACGTAATCGATAGTCGGTTCAAACGATGCAGGTGTTCCGCCACCAGTGATGTCATTTTGCAATTCATCAAGGGTATAACCAATGGCTAGCTTGGCTGCGATTTTAGCAATCGGGAAACCAGTGGCTTTAGATGCCAAGGCAGATGAACGACTTACACGTGGGTTCATCTCGATAACAACCATACGGCCGTCTACAGGGTTAATACCAAACTGTACGTTTGATCCGCCGGTTTCTACGCCAATTTCACGCAGTACTGCTAACGATGCGTTACGCATGATTTGCAGTTCTTTATCAGAAAGCGTTTGTGCGGGCGCAACCGTAATGGAGTCGCCCGTGTGAACGCCCATTGGGTCAAAGTTTTCGATAGAAGATAATGATGCAGTTGTCGTTTTTGTCGCGAACAACTTCCATTTCGTATTCTTTCCAACCGATTAATGATTCATCGATCAGTATTTCGCTCGTTGGAGAAAGATCCAAACCACGGGTACATATTTCTTCAAACTCTTCTTTGTTATACGCGATACCACCACCGGTACCACCCATAGTGAAAGAAGGGCGAATAATACAAGGAAAGCCTAGGTCTTTTTGTACTTCGATGGCTTCTTCCATTGTGTGGGCGAAACCAGCACGTGGGCAATCTAAACCAATCTTTTTCATGGCGGCATCAAAGCGGCCACGGTCTTCGGCTTTGTCGATAACGTCAGCGTTTGCGCCGATCATTTCAACATTGTATTTTTCTAATACGCCAGCGGCTTCTAAACCAAGTGCACAGTTAAGTGCGGTTTGGCCACCCATAGTAGGCAGTAACGCGTCTGGACGTTCTTTTTCAATAATTTTAGTAACCGACTCAATGGTAATAGGTTCGATGTAGGTTGCATCGGCCATTGATGGATCGGTCATGATGGTGGCTGGGTTAGAGTTCACCAGAATTACTTTGTAGCCTTCTTCGCGAAGGGCTTTACAAGCTTGGGCACCGGAATAGTCAAACTCACATGCTTGACCAATTACGATTGGGCCCGCGCCGATAATTAGAACGCTCTTTATGTCGGTGCGCTTTGGCATCGTCTATATCTCCAATTATTAAGCTTTACGGGCTTTAATTAATTCTATGAAATGGTCAAACAACGGCGCAGCATCGTGTGGGCCTGGGCTAGCTTCAGGGTGACCCTGAAAACTAAATGCAGGCTTATCTGTGCGATGAATACCTTGAGTGGTGCCATCAAATAATGATTTGTGGGTCACTTTTAGGTTATCTGGAATACCGTTTTCAGATACCGCAAAACCGTGGTTTTGTGCAGTTATCAGTACGGTTTTATCTTCCAAGTTTTGCACTGGGTGGTTACCACCGTGGTGGCCATGGCCCATTTTTTCAGTTTTAGCGCCACTTGCTAGTGCTAACAACTGATGGCCTAAACAGATACCAAATACTGGAATGTCTGTTTCTAGAATTTCTTTGATTGCTGCGATCGCATAATCACATGGCTCTGGGTCACCAGGTCCATTTGATAAGAAAATACCATCTGGATTCATTGCCAATACTTCACTTGCCGGTGTTTGTGCAGGCACAACCGTTAAGTCACATCCACGATCCGCCAGCATGCGTAGGATATTGCGTTTAACACCGTAGTCATAAGCCACTACTTTATAAGGTGTGTTTGTTACGTTCTCGTGGCCTTTACCAGCTTCACGACCTAGCTGCCAAGAACCTTCGGTCCAAGGGTACTGTTTCTCAGTAGACACAACTTTAGCCAAGTCCATGCCTTTAAGACCAGTAAAGCCTTTGGCTAGCTCTAGTGCTTTTGCTTCGTCAACATCGTCGCCTGCCATTACACAACCATTCAAGCTGCCTTTTTCACGCAAGATACGCGTTAAACGACGAGTATCAATATCTGCAATGCCCACTACGTTACGCTGACGAAGATATTCATCTAACGCCTGCTCACTACGGAAATTACTGGCGATCAATGGAAGATCACGAATTACCAAACCAGCGGCCCAAATGTGTTCACATTCTTCGTCTTCTGATGTGGTTCCGTAATTACCTATGTGCGGATACGTTAAGGTAACAATTTGGCGACAATATGAAGGGTCAGTAATAATCTCTTGGTAACCTGTCATTGAAGTGTTAAATACCACTTCGCCTACAGATTCGCCGTTAGCACCGATTGAGATGCCTTTAAAGATACTACCGTCTTCGAGCGCAAGAATAGCTGGCTTTGACAATGCTTCTTCCTCGTGACAATACAAGTGACAGATCGTAAAAAAGCGGGACAAAAGGCGCAGGTAAACAGATAAACTGTTTCCTTCTCCGATCCCGCTTTTTATTAATTTTTGATTGACTGATGACGGCTAAAACCATTTTCCGCTTAGCTGTTGGTCACCATGTAAATTGGCGCGCATTTTACGTCACCTAGGCATTAAAGTCCATTGCTTTTACTCTAGTTTAGACCTACGCAAACCGCCAGCTTCTGGTATAGACATCTACTTTTTAGATACACATCAACCCAGTCCGTAGCTGGTCAAAAATTGGCCAGCAACTTGCAGGTCTACCCTCCATAAGTAATAAGTGTTGTTTTTTTGACCTAGATTACATCTATTTATTCATACCACATCACCTAAAAGGAGTGGAAAATGGCAGATAGCCTTCATCAAGTACACATTCTGGCCAGTGACAAAACTGTTTATAACGCCATTAGCCAGCAAGAAGGGATTGAAAGCTGGTGGACAGATCATTGCGAAATGGCCACCCAAGAAGGACATAGCAATACGTTTTGGTTTGATAACCAACGAAGCGTTTTCAAAATGCGCACTCAGAAGCTTTTGCCTAATCGACGTATTTTTGGGTATGCGAGCAAGGCCCTGACGAATGGATTGATACTCAATTATGGTGGGAAATTCAACCCAATGATGACGGCACTTGCACACTGGACTTTAAACATATGAATTGGGCCACCGATACAGGCCTATTTCCAGTCTGTAACAGTACTTGGGGAACATTAATGCAACAGCTTAAACACTACTGCGAAACAGGCGAGCAGCGCCCATTGTTTCAACAGTCGGCTTAGAATATCCCGTGCAATTTTTTAGAAACCTGCCCACGGATGGATATTGCTGAAGCGAACCTTTACTCAACACTTCGCTTGCAAGCAAGCTCCAACCGGTTGGTGCCTGCCTGCAGGCGAGCCTCATCCCTAAGAACCATCTACTTGCAGGCAAACCTTAACCTGAGAATCACCTACTTAATTACAGAGAAGCCTTAAGCCTGACTGATCGTGTCGTTTATTTCTGTTTGCTCATCATCTTTCACGCTTTACTCATGCATACACACTGACAATAAATCAGAATATTTCAGCGGAACTCAATGTCGGATGGCGTGCCTTATCCGACCTACATTTACAGGTATCGTATTCATCATTAACAGCTAACATATCAATCTCACGCTTCATGCCACAATAACCCCTATTCCAACTCCCAACTCCACTCCCAACAACTTTTCAGACCGCAAAAAAAACGCCACATTTAGCGGCGTTTTCTACAAAATAATTTAAACATCAAGCCTGTGTAGGCACGCTCTCATTATCTGTTACATCTTCACTTTTATATTTTTTTCTATCAAACCTCATTAACAGCGCAGGCAGTAACAAGAAGTCAAAGATCAAAGCAATAGTGATGGTCGCGCTGATCATCATGCCCATTTTTACGTTGGCGGTGAAATTAGACATCATTAATATTGAGAAACCTGCTACCAATACAATAGTGGTAATGACTAACGGCTTGGCAACGGTTTGAAATGCGTAACGCACTGCATCTTCAGGTGACTTACCAAGTTGTTGACGTCCTCTCATGTATTTACTAAAAAAGTGAACCGTATCATCAACCACTATCCCAAGCGTTAAGCTGAACACCACTGCCACACCTAAATCCACCTGGCCAACTGCTAACCCCCAAATACCAAATGTAATCATGGCGGGGAATACATTAGGCAGCAAACTCATCAGACCAAATTTAAAGGAGCTTAATGCGAACATCAAAGTAATGGTAATTAGAATAACGGCTATCACTGAGCCTGAAAGCATTGAATCGATATTCTTTTTGCCCACATGCGCAAACATGGTAGAAATACCAGATGCAGGCACGGCTAATTCAGGGGCGTTTTCTACAAACCAAATTTGCGCTCGCTGATCCAACTCAATCAAGCCTTTAGCCTGTGTACCGACTACCCCAAACGCTAAGAACATAGAACGCTTTTCTGAATCCACTTGGTTATTCATATCTAAGCCGTATGGCAGTGATAATTCATAAAGCAACTGATACTGAGAGGCCAATTCACGGCTTTCTGGAATCTTGTACCAAGCTGGGTCGTCCCCGTGCATGTTTTGATTTAAGCGTTTAATGGTATCGGTATACGATAATGCATTCACAATTTCAGGTTGAGATTTAAACCAAGCAACAAATGATTCAACTTGCTGTAAAAACTCAGGCTCATTAATTCCACCAATCTCTCCACTGTCTAGGGAGTAATTTAACACATCAAAACCCGGTTAAATTCTTTTCCATAAATTCAGATGCTTGTCTGAACTCGGTACTTTCATCAAAGTAATCTACTGTATTATCATTCAATTCATTTAGTAACGTAAACGACGCCATGCAGGTTGCAAACAACAATACTCCTGGCAATAAAAGCTTGCGATGCTTAATAGAAAACTCCGCTATACGGCTAGACCAAAGCGCTTTACCTTCTTCCATAGGCTTCGCTTTCATTGGCAACCACACAGCCAACGCCGGTAAAATAGTCACACTTAAAAAGAATGCCGCCATCACACCAAATGCTGCAAAATTACCTAACTCTCTAAAAGGCGGCACTTCTGATGTGTTCATGGCTAAGAACCCGATAGCCGTTGTGAAGCTGGTTAAGAAAACCGGTTGAAGATTAATTTTCATGGCTTCGGTCATGGCTTCTTTACGAGTCTGACCCAATGATAAATGATGAAGATAGCTGGCAAGTAAGTGCACACAATCACACACAGCCAACGTGAGTATTATAATAGGCGCCATCACATTCACTTGGTTTAAGTCATAACCAATCCAACCTACAAAGCCTTCACTAATTAACACACCTAAAATAATAACAATGGTGGTTACAAAAGCAGACCAAGCCGAGCGTAATAAAAACAGCAGCATAAATACGATTAATAAAAACAATATTGGGAACAAATACATGGCATCGTATTCGGTAGATTCGTTAAACGCCGTATTTACAATACTTAAACCTTGCAAATGAATTTTAAGGTTTGGATTTTCCGCTTCAATCTCTGAACGCAACAATCGAGCGGCAGCGACCAGTTCAACAGTTGCTTCACCTTGCGCCTGTTTAGTATCCGTTGGCATATTCAATACAACATTAACACCTGTTGCATGGTGACGGTCTGACACTAATCGATTAACCAACGCCACTTCATTTGATGCTATGCGCTTAACACGGGCGATTTGCTCATCTGTTAAATCAATCGCGTCTTCAACTAAATCGGCAACCAATAGGTCGTCATCGATCACTTCGGTATGTTGATAATTAGTAAGTGAGTCTACGCGAGTTGAATATGGAAGCTGCCATGCTTGTGTCGTAGTGGATTCGACACTGGCTAGGTTTTCTGGGGTGTATATATTGCCGTTTAGTGCTTCAAAGACAAATAATATATTATTACTTTTAATGTAAATATCTTCGTTACGCTCATGAGCAATTAACTGTTCATTATTGTCATCAAAGAATATTTTATAGCTGCCATTAAACTGAAGCTGAGTTAAGCCCAGTGACAATGCTATTATGATAAGAACTGAAACAAACGCTATTTTATTACGACTTTCTACCAACCAAATGGCGAGACGATCATTCATGATCACTATCCCTGTATTATTTTTATACTTATGAAAATGCAGGGCCGCACATTACGATAAACTGAATTTTATTGCTAGGTTATGAGAGGTAATTAGCCCTCTTAATATAGAACCATGGTATTAATAGCTAGCAGTGTTATGCAACATTCTTCTAACAAGATTAGTCGCAATTATAAGCATTCCAAGTCACATTTAATTCTAAATCCATGGTTTGCTTAGATTCTGTCTGATGTACTGATTCAGCACTCATGGCCATTTGCATCATTCTAGGACGCGCATGATCCTGTACATTTTCTAACATCTCTAAAACGCTTAATTCACACAAGCCTGCCGCCTTAGCCATGGCCTCTGCTTTTTGTTTAGCCAGTTTAAAAGCGCCTTCAATTAATGTTGTGCGTGCTAACGCCTTATCAGCCTGTGAAGCAACCACGCCCGCCAACTGCATGCCATCAGGTTTAAATAGCGGCCCTTGCGACATCAATAATTGATAATCAGTAAAGTTCATCTGGCTAACGGTAAACTCCTGACTTGACTCGTATCCTGTTAATTTTCGCGTTTCATTTTGACGATACTGATAAACACCAGAAACATTTGCCATTCCTGCCGTCATATTTAATGACTGACTTTTAATCCACGCTTCAAAATCAAGTAATACTAAGGCTAGGCTTTCGGTTGCTTTGGCTTGTGTAGCCCCTTCCCCTTTGAATTGCATGTTAACTGAATATTCAGAAGCCACTAATTCGATGCTGCTTTTAGACTGGGGTTTTAATCGTCGTTTAATGTATCTGTCGAGTTTTGGCAGCCCGCCATAGCCAGTACAATTAATAGCCCCGCACTCACTTTTATAATCTGTGGCCTGTTCATATTAGGCATTCCTATTTACGATTTATTTCTTGAAAAATACAAAGGCGCATCTTCAACACCTAAAATATCCCTGCGTATTAAAATCCAATGCCGCACTGCTGATAACTGCTGAAATTGTTCGCGACCAACTGGAATAAATAAACATTT
>LNFX01000802.1_pt1 | contig 12105 bp, 12 predicted proteins | sample 1500681 | NCBI WGS metagenome assembly LNFX01 (sample SAMN04254626, study PRJNA301722) | marine sediment metagenome | isolation source: antarctic beach sand mud | place: Antarctica | collected 2015 | reverse complement strand
TTCAGGAGAAACAGACCAACGCCACATATCAGACTCGGCTTCAGTCCAAGGATCCTCAAGCATGTCACCTTCATAAGAAATATGCAGCAAATTTGCATCCATAGAGTAAGGAGACTTTTTCTTTTTAGTTGAGAATCCACTGGGATATTGTGTTTTTCACAATAAGCCATTAAGGTTTCGCGGGACGTCAGGTCCCACTCACGCCAAGGCGCGATCACTTTTACGCCTGGCTTCAATGCGTAAGCACCAAGTTCGAAACGAACCTGATCATTACCTTTACCCGTTGCACCGTGAGAAATAGCATCTGCGCCTGTTGCGTTAGCGATTTCGATCAAACGCTTAGCAATCAAAGGACGAGCGATGGACGTACCAAGCAAGTATTCACCTTCGTAAATGGTGTTAGCACGGAACATTGGGAATACGAAGTCGCGCACAAATTCCTCGCGCAAATCTTCGATGTAGATTTCCTTAATACCCAACGCTTGAGCTTTCGCGCGAGCTGGTTCAACTTCTTCACCCTGACCCAAATCAGCGGTAAAGGTAACCACTTCACAGTTATACTCTTCTTGAAGCCACTTCGCGATTACTGAAGTATCCAGGCCGCCAGAATAGGCAAGCACTACCTTCTTCACGTCAGACATTATTTCTATTCTCCTCAACGAGATCGCGCTCCCACACCAATGCTATCAAACCAGTACATGGCGGCGCTAATAATTAAAAAAAGGGGCGCTTAGTGTAAGATTTCGACTCTTGCTTAGCAAGTAAAAAGCCCCGTTTCGCGTAGATTATTGGGCGAAACGGGGCTCTTTTTTAGCGGTTGCCTCCATAAAATGTATAGAGAAATTAGCCCGCATCGGCTTTTTCTAAACGTATCGTCACGCGTCGGTTACGCTCACGGCCTTTCGAAGTATTGTTTGTTGTGGATGGGTAGCGTTCACCATGGTAACGAGAAATGATTTTCTCGGCAGGAACACCTTTTTCAAGTAGATACGCCGTTACTTTTTCAGCGCGTACTTTTGACAATTCACGGTTATCGCGTCGAGAACCAATCGCGTCCGTATGACCATCAATATAAATGTACCCAACACTGGGATCAAAAGAAACATACAAAGCAACAAGATCCAAGCGAGCCCTAATTCGATCCGTGAGGTTCACACCATTAAGCGGGAATAAAGCCGCTGTTCGCGCAATTTGATCGTAATTCACTGGCAGCAGGCTAGACAAACAACGTCGGAATTCGCTGTACGCTGGCGCAAAGTTGATGTTCGATAAACCCACTTCGATGGTTTCTCGACTGTTTTCCCAAGCAGTTCCCGCCACCACGGGATGACGTCCTCTATCCAAGCTGGTCAGCATTCTCTCAGCCACTTTTCCGCCTACTTCGACCGTCAGTCCATAACCAGGATAAGGGAGATTCCTAATGTCTCTGGTTTTACACCAGGAGACCAATCTGGTGCCTGAGAAATAATATAGATCTGACCTGGGCCTAATTTTTCATTCTGTGGTTGCAGAATGAATTTCATTGGCTCGCCCGCTTCTTTAATAAAATGACCTTCGCCATAATGGGGAACGGGGTGCGTTAAACTGCATGAAAAAATGTCGCCCGAAAGTAACCACTCAGAGTCCGAAATACCTGATTGGTATTGCGTGAATGCGGTTGCCTGCCCAAATGAGGTGCAAGCAGTCAATAAAAGTGTAGTGCGAATTAGAAGTTGTTGGGTAATTCCCATTTAGACATCTCGTTCAAGCATTATCAATTGTGTTATGATCCGATCCTATTGTACACCGTCACTGTTGATCAAGCGGCAGAATTAAGGACCTTCTTTTGTCAAACCATGAAATCAAAGATAGATTCCGCGGCTTCCTACCGGTAGTTATCGACGTAGAAACCGCAGGCTTTAATCAAAAAACCGATGCTTTACTAGAAATGGCCGCCAGTATCCTGCGAGTGGATGAAAATGGCGACTTATATATTTATGAAACATTGGAGTTTTTGATCAAGCCATTTGAAGGCGCTAACCTCGAAAAAGCAGCATTAGACTTTACAGGCATTGACCCTTTTGCGCCTGATAGACAAGATATGCCAGAAGGGGAAGCGCTGACTCAAATGTTTGCTAAAGTTCGTAAAGAATTAAAATCAGTGGGCTGTAAACGCGCCATTTTAGTGGGCCACAATGCCGCTTTCGACCACGGCTTTTTGAATGCAGCTATTGAGCGAGCAGACATTAAGCGCAACCCATTTCACCCTTTCTCTAGCTTTGATACAGCAAGTTTAGCGGGTTTGGTGTTCGGGCAAACAGTATTAGCTAAGGCGTGTGAAGCCGCTTCAATACCTTTTAGCAATACTGAAGCTCATTCAGCGAAATACGATACAGAGAAAACCGCTGAATTATTCTGCGAAATAGTGAACAAATGGAAACGCCTTGGGGGCTGGCCTTTGATCGAAAATGAAGTAGAAGAAGATGACATGGCCGCCATTTTTCATTCTGGAAAATAGCGCCACACTAAAAACGAACCTTATTTTTTAAAGGTTCGTTTTTTCTTTATCCATATGGCGGGTTTCACTATGCAAGGAAAGCGAATTTTATTATTGATGTTAGGGTGGCTTTCCCTCATTACTGGCATTATTGGCATTTTCCTCCCCTTACTCCCCACCACCCCACTTGTTTTACTAGCGGCTTGGTGTTTTTCCAAATCCTCTGAACGATTCCACACTTGGTTACTTGGCCACAAACTTTTTGGTCCGATTATTCGTGATTGGCAATCTTCTGATGGCATCCCTAAACGATCAAGAAATCGCGCCATCTTTTTTATGTGGGCAGGCATGGCCGTGTCCATGTTTATTGTTTCACGTTTGTGGGCAACCATTGGACTTGTGACGGTCGGTGTAGCCGTCAGTATTTATTTACTACGAATGCCAATACGTACAGAAAATACTGAACACGTTGAAAAACCAAAAAACGTAGAAGACAAACCCCATTAATCCTATCCACGGATACAACCTTTAAAAAGGCACGACACAATGAAACGCCGGTATTTTCGAAATTTTGTCTTTTACCCATTCGCTGTTCTGACTGGCTTAATCACGGCGCTTTGGGTGACGACGCCGTTTGTTGTAGAACATTATCTAATCGCTTACTTTCATCAACAAGGCGAAGACGCTTCTATTGGCAAACTGTCTGTTGATTTTTTTCCACCTAAAGTTGATTTGAAAAACATCACCATCAATAACAAAACCCAAGACACGCTGACACTAAAACGTGCTGTTTTCGAAGTTGAAATACTGCCACTGCTAACTAAGACCGTACACATATCAGAAGCAAAGATAGAAGGATTAAACCTGCTCGTTGCCCAGCAAGAAAACCATTGGATTGTCGCCGGAATTGATACCGCTCAATATCTTGCAAAAAATACAGAAAACGAACCCAAAGCCGACGATACAGAACAAGAAGACGTTTCTCCAACGCGTTCGCCTTGGAAAATAAAACTGCCTACCTTTACCGTGACTGACAGTCAGGTGAATTTATCTCGCCAGCAGGATTTAGCAAAACCTGCTGAATCAGACACATTCCGCTTGTCTTCGCTGTCTATTAAGGGCTTATCAGGCCATGAACTCAATTGGAAAGGAAATATTGCCTTGTCTGCGATGGTTAACCAAGCGTCCTTGTCCATCAATAGCGACTTTGATTACACGCCAGAACAAGCCAATGCCGATATCAGCATAAAAAACCTACACCTCCCAATCGAAAGCTTTCATCATTTTCTACCATCGCCCTTTGATGAAGGTAAAGGGCAATTCAATCTGGCAGGGAAAATTCCAACTCCGTCAAAAACAAGTTAATGGCGCGCCTGTATTTACGGTTAACAACCTAGATTTAGAAACGCAAGTAGACTCACTCGATCTGTATTTAAACGAAACAGACCACCTAGCGACACAATCCACCTCACTGACACTGACACAATCTAATATTGAGTATGTCTCTGCCAATCAATTGTCCATCACTGGGGCGATAACGCTTCAATCAGAGCAGTCACGCATTACAAAAGCGGGACAATTGATACAGTTTGGCCAGTTAAGCATGAAGGCGCCGCTTGATATAAAACGTGATGTGCTTGATGGCGAACCGACATTGACGCTAAATAACTTAAATTTAGAGGCGCAAGTGAAAGCACTTGACCTAAATTTAAACGAAACAGACAGTCTTGCGACACAATCAACCTCGCTAAAGCTGACGCAATCTAATATTAAGTTCGTATCCGCCAATCTATTGTCCGTCATAGGAACGTTAGAACTTCAATCAAAACAGTCACACTTCACACAAGCGAACCAAGTAATACAGTATGGTCAACTGAACATAAATACGCCGTTGGACATAAAGCGTGATGCACTGGGCCTTACGGCCAAAAGCGCCACAACCCAAATAGACATGACTGACGTATCTGTTGCACTCGATAGCCTTGCGGTAGAAAACGAGACAACGCAGATTGGCTTGAGTAATTTAGCCGTCACTATGGATCCGCAAGAAACACTAACAGCGTCATTAACCGCTGAAATACAAAGCAATAAGTTATCGGTACGGCAAGCTGGCAACACCGCTAATTACGACGTTTTCAACCTGTCTAATACCCTTTCAGTAAGAAAAGAAGGCGATAGCATCGCCGCTGAAAATACGCAATTAGACATCAATATTAATAGTCTAAAAGCCACTCAAATTGACGGAAAACAATTGTCATTGGGTGCCGCAACCCTCACTGCAGAGCAATTAAACGTCAAGCAAGAAAATCAGCAACCGCCTCTTCTGGAAGGAGTTAATCTGAACTTTTCAAGTCAATTACTCGACAGCCTGTTAAGCAATGAAAAACGAGCTGCATCATGGAAAAGTGCGGACTTCAACAATCTTTCGTTTACTCAACAAGATCAAAAGTTTGACGTCTCATTCGCTCAATTAAATGTCGCTGACTTATTGTTATCTCAGGCGCTTTCAGACGAAAAAAACAAACAGCTACCTCCACTAAGCCACATCGGCAGTATCAAAATAAACTCAGTAAAAGCAAACCAAGATGGTGCCAGTATCGACACCATTGCCACAGATTCAGTCAATGTAAACCTTATTATTGACAAGCAAAAGCGCCTAGAAAATCTTGTATTTATAAAAGCAGATCAACAAAAAACGCCGCAGTCTTCACTAGAAAGTTCAAACACACCCAGAGAGAAAGACGTTGAAGACACCATTAACAAGCAAGATCCAGCGTTTAAGGCGCCGTATTACGTCATTTTAGAAGCCTATGACACAACAGGAACCTCCAGCATTAATGTACAAGACAACAGCATTTCACCCACTCTGCTACGCTCATTAGAAATAGAGACGCTGTCATTACGAAAACTCAATACCAAGAATAAAGATCAAGCTACCGTATTGGCGCTCAGAGCACGCAATGGGAAATACGCCATATTACAAAGCGACATCACCATTTGGCCGCTGGCCGACAAACTCACCATGAAAAGTGAATTAATTATTAAAGAAGCGGAGTTGCCACCCTACTCATCTTACATCGCCAATATTTTGGGCTATCAGATTGATTCTGGGCAGCTGGACTTGGATCTAAAACTCAACTCAGAAAACGGTGTGTTGGATGGTAACTCTCATATTTTATTAAGAGAGTTTGATTTAGGAGGACGTAAAGAAAGCAATTCAGTCATCAAAGCGGGCGCCATTCCTCTTAATATTGCAGTGAGCATTTTAAAAGACAGCAAGAACAATATTGATTTAGACATTCCACTTTCTGGCGACATCGATAACCCTGAGTTTGGCTGGCAAGACTTCTTACTCCTGCCTGTGCGTAAAGCCCTATTTACGGCTTCCAGTAGCTATTTAATGCAAACTTTTGTGCCTTACGCGAATGTTATCAGCATCGCACAATTTGCAGGCGATCAACTGCTAAAAATTCGTGTTGAACCACTGTTATTTGAAGCCAAAGAAAGCAACCTGAATGCATCGCAAGACGTTTTTATAAAACAGCTCATCGCCTTAATGAAAGACAAAAAAGACAGCCAACTTAAAGCTTGTGGCGTCGCAAGCTATCTTGACTTAGGGTTTGATAATCCGCCTGTCTCGATTGACGACGCAGCAAAAGACGTAGCAAAAAATCTTGCACAAGATCGAGCACACTACTTAAAAGATCATTTAGTTAAAGAAGGCATCAGCTCGTCACGTATTTATCTTTGTTCTCCAGAAATCGATTTATCAAAATCCAGCAAACCAAGGGTCGAATTAAATTTCTAGGACTCTTTACTTTAAAGGCTGCACTTTAAGTACGTCGCTTAAGAAAAACAGCTGAAGCCATAAACGATCTACATAAAAAAAGCCGTGATAGGAAAACACTACCACGCTTTTTTTATGTCAGCAAACAACAAAGAAAGCCAACAAAAAATGAAGTGTTGCATAGACTTAAGGCTTGTCGTTGAAAACGCAAATAAACAGGCCATTACTATGTGTATAGGCCATTACGATTTTTAATAAAGAGTAAAAGCCTGACAAGCATCAAGAGACGATAAGCCTAACTAGGCTATCCTAAGATGAAAGCAAACAAAGATAGGAGGCAAATATGCCAATCGAAGACCATAGTTTGATAAACGAATTTCCAGAGTATAAAGAAGACATTCACCAGTTAAAAATGGACGATGCTCACTTCAAAAAACTCTACGACGAATACAATCATCTAACAAAAGAAGTAGAGAAACGGGAGCAGGAAATCGTCCCGTCTACCACGTTAGAAGAAGAGAAATTAAAGAAACAACGCCTACAGTTAAAAGACACTCTTCAAGGCTATATTAAAGCAACAAGACTCGCTGCCGAAAAAGCGTAATCGACGTTAGGTAGGACCTGTTTTAACGCTAGCCGTTTCAACAGCCCTACCTTTTCCTTTTTCAATCCCCTTTCCTTTTTATATAAAAATCCGCCATCGAAATACTCAATAGAACGTTTTAAGACTTTTCATACTCATTCTTATTTGAAAATGATTCTCATAAGCATTATTATGCGCACCTCATTTATTTCTATTTGGCTGCTTTATGACGTTAAAAACCTCCTTAGTAATGATGCAAGCCTGCGGTGCCATTGTCTTTCCACTCTGACTCTGGCCGAAAGCACTGCAGACAACATTACAAATGACTCAATTCTCAATGACTGGGAAACACAAACTAAGGATGGATCCGACGTAGAGCTTCAACTTCTGCAAATAAAAGGCCGAGCACTTTCATATTACAAAGAAGATGAAGCCACTTTAGCCACCAAAACAGCGACACTCATCGACAAAACACCACAATCGATTCAAGTCGTAACAGAAGCCCTAATCGAAGACCAAGCAGCCAGACAGATTACCGATTTGTATCGCTCAATCTCTGGCATGTCTCAGAACAACGTGTCGAACGTGACCTTACGTGGCTTTAATCAAGATGAAATCCTTTATGATGGTATGCGTGGTGACCCTTTCAGCGGTTTTTCCATTCCTCAGCTTTTCACCATTGAACAAGTACAGGTTCTGAAAGGCCCAGCTGGCGCTTTGTATGGCGCTGGTGAACCTGGTGGCGTTATCAACTACGTCACCAAAAAACCGACGTATGAACAGAAAAACACGTTGAAAATCAGTGCTGGAAACAAAGATTTTTTAAGCAGTAGTATCGAATCATCTGGCCCAGCAAATGAAGACGCGTCTCAACGCTACCGGGTCGGGATCTACTCAGACGGTCAAGATTCGTACCGAACCAACGTGGAAGAAGAAAACCAGATTATTGATCTGGGTTATGATTGGGACATCGACTCTGACAACACACTTAGTGTGCAATACACCAATATCCACCAATATATTTCTGGTGCGCGCTTGCGCGGTATTCCAACCGACGATGATGGTAACTTCTTGGCCGATACATCTTGGAACTCGAACTCATCGAGTGATTTCCAAGAGCTGGATGCGGAAGTCTTTCAAGCGCGCTTGGACCATGACATTAGCGCATGGCTCACAAGCAACCTGACGTTTCGCTACTTTGAAAATACAGAGGCGCAGAAATACCACGAAGTAACTGGGCTATCTACAACAGACAGCGACATGGTTAAACGCCAATATCGCGACCAAGTTCGTAATAAAAAAGGCACTACGATCGCAGGAAACCTGATTGCCGAACTGGGTGATCACACCGTATTGGTCGGCGCTGATTATTATCATCTTTACGGTGACTTCCTTTACTACCGATCGACTGCTGGCGTATCTAATTTAAGTCTTTCTAATCCAGAATACACAGACAACGTTAGCGACTACACCATGCCACTTTATAAAGACGAAGAAACCGTTTTAGACCGTGTTGGTGTGTTTGCTCAAGACCAATGGGCCATCACCAATAAGCTGGATTTAACCACGGGGGTTCGCTTTGATCGTTACGAAGAAAAATTCACCAACAACAAAGCGGATACAGAAACAGAATACGATGATACAGGCTACTCCGCACGCATAGGGGCAACCTACGCACTAAATGAACACGTTAAGCCTTATGTGTCCGCATCAACAGGTTTCGTACCTCAGTCTGCTTCCAACCAAGAATTGTCAACTGACGGGTATTTTGATCCAGAAGAAAGCCATCAAATTGAAGCGGGGTTACGCACGTACTGGTTACAAAACAAGCTCAATGTAAACATTGCTGCTTACCGTATCATTCGTGAAAACATCCTTCAAGAAGACCCAGATGATAGTGACCTATTGGTTTCAGTGGGTAAAGTACGTAGTCAGGGTATTGAGATTGATGTGATGGCCGACATCACCCCTCGTTGGGTGGCGAACATCAATTACGCCTACAACGACACCATAGTAAAAAAAGCGACAGATGGCATCCAATACGCTGATGGCGATCGATTCTCCAATACACCCTATAACCAACTCGGCCTGTGGACTCGATACGACTTCCCAAGTATCACCTCATCCATTGCCTTCGGTGCGGATTATGTAAGCGATCAAATTAACCGCCAAGGTCAAACGATCAAACCCTACGCCGTGTACGATGCATCTTGGCAAACAAGCTGGGAAGACTGGAAATTCCAGCTAAACATCAAAAACCTATTCGACAAAGAATACGCCGTCAGTGGATTTACTGAGAAAAACGGTTCCTTCGTCGGTGAACGTCGTCGCGTTTACGTCTCTGCGGCTTATGACTTCTAAATCGTATTAGGCTCAAAAACGTACTGATACAAAAAAGGCGGATCTCTTGATCCGCTTTTTTTAAACAAGCAATCCCACCTGTTCAACTAACACACAGGTAAACTCCGAGCGTTTTGATCGATCGGTGAGCCTTATGTCTCAAGAAAAAATGTTTCAGCAAGAAAGCTTTAAACCAGAATTATTGCCTCCAGCGGGTTCGTTAAAAAACCTTCGTTATGCCTTTGCCTACGGCGTAGATGCGGTATACGCAGGACAACCTCGCCCAGACAGACGCGAAACTGAAGCAGCGTTATACGAAAAATTTGTTGAAATGTATTTTGAGAGTTGAAGTTGATAGCTGGCGCTAATAAAACAGCCTTTAAACAGAAGGTAAGTTCTGCGCCAACCACTGTTTGAATTGTGCTTTCGGTAAAGCGCCTGATAGACGAGCCACTTCTTTGCCATGATGAAATATCATCAGAGTAGGAATTGAACGAATATTATAGCCACTTGCGGTGCTTTGATTCTGCTCGGTATCTAATTTCAAAAAACAAGCTTGAGTCGACATTTCACCCGCTACTTGTTCGAAAATAGGTGCAAATTGTTGGCACGGACCACACCATGTAGCCCAAAAATCAACAACCACAGGCAAGCCATTGTCTGTGGTATAACGCCTAAAATTTGCATCGCTGCCCACAATAGGACGTGTTGAAAGAACCGGTTTACCACACTTACCGCAAACAGGCTTGTCACCAAGCTTGGTTTTAGGTAAACGGTTTTTTGTACTGCAACTTTGGCAAACGATTTGAATAGGTGAATCGGTCATCTTAAACCTCAGTGATAAAGTGCTTTCGTTCATAAAAAAGTAATGTGTAAAAAAACAGATTAAACCTATATTAGTAGAATCTGATGTAAATCGAAATACCTACTGATTGCCTACCTCGAAAAGCAAAAAGCGAATCGTTTGATCCGCTTTCTGTCACCTTAGTCAGCCTGATTCAACTCACCACGAGACTAATCATCTAGATCCGCATGAGAAACCGCTTTAAAGTTATCTATTTGTTCGAAATTTTCCATCCAAAAACTGGAACTGATTAAGCTAAATTGACGGGTTAATCCAGTATCGGCTGTCTGCTTCAACCGCCATACGATACCCGGCGCTTCAGGGAACTGCGTCCCTTGAATTTGATCTTCGTACAGGCGATTTATTAAGGCATCATCACCTTGCCCACTTGCTAATAAACGCACGATAGAAGACGCTAGCGATTCATCAAATATCGCCATATCTTCATCGTGTGCGGCCGTCACCGTCATGGTCAACTCAACACCAGCCGGTTTCGCGAAAATCCCATTAAACGCTTCTCGCAATAACGCATAAGCACTAAAGAAGCGTTCATGAAACAAACAATCTGGATACTCTTCCCACGAACGATCATCAATCATATCGTGGCTTATTTGCTCTATCTTGCCTTTTGGCAATTCAGGAAATAAATGCGTCAACACCGCCTTTGCCGCGTCAGCAGGCTCAAGGTCATTGAGCGACATCATGCACATCTCTCTGAGTTCAGCCGCTTCCATGGCATCGACATCGTCGTCAAAATCCATAATGCTCATGAGGGCACGATAATCCTCATTGGACCACGCGTTTTGAATCTTGCTGATTTTATGGAAGGAATCAATTTGAACGGAAAACTTAGCTTGCATCTAGCACTCCTATTTGAACGCCAATATTGCAGGGATAACGCTGGTAGGCTTTGTAAATAGCCAATGTTGATCTTAATAAATGAACAGATCGAGCACCCAATGTACATTGTGTAGAAGCAACATGCTATCCATCGACAGAAATGTTTTAGGGTAGATTTAACCTTCGCGAATACAAACACACCAAAGCAGAATTAAAGAGTCGTTCTAAAAAAATTACTAAATATCGTTGAACTACTTTATCACCCAAGACCAGCTCAAAGCTTAGCTCACTAGGAAGGCATGTGTTATGTTCGCAGCTAACTTGGTATGACCTCCACCCACTTAGCACGCCACTCTAGGGCTTTCATGCCATCAGGCCAAAATTCATTTTCCTTACCTATAAGTCCACTTTCAACCGTATAAAAAGTGGTAGTCCTAGCCTTTATCAGCGGCTCTTTTCAAAGACAACGAGATAGGAGATTAAGCAACTTTCCATACAAGTAAAAAGTTATTCGCAGGCATTGAAATCTGTTCTATTAATTCCATACCAGCAGCCCACTCAACCAACTCAGCCACATCGCGAATACCGCCACAGCCACTTTCTTTCAAGTGCTGATCAAATTCTCGATTACCCTCACTGGTGTATTCACCATTCACATTCATTGGACCGTATTGACAAAATATACCGCCCGACTTTAAATTCGCCGCGATCGTTTGCATCATCAATTGCGCATCATTACGCTGCATAATATGGGTGGTATTCGCCGTAAATACACTATCAATATCTAAACTCGGCCAACCATTTTTACCGAAGTGAAACTCGATGGGTGAAACAAGGTTACTCAACGTCGCTTCAGCCATCCAAGCTTGAATACTACTGTGGTAATCAAACATATCACTGGTATTCCAAATCAAATGAGGCAAATGCTCAGCAAAAAATACCGCATGTTGACCCGTACCAGAACCCACCTCAAGTACGTTTTTTCGATCTGAAAATGCACAGAAAGTTGTTCAAGAATAGGCTGTTTATTTCTATCGCAGGAAGGGGAAAACTCTTTTATCATATTTTTTTCATAAACGCTATTCACCAAAATACCAGATGGATGGACAAAAACGAGATAAATAATATTATATTTCAAGAATAAAGATTGTTGGAGTCAGAGGGAAATTAGAGCGTATTTTCATCTGACTCCATTAAACTGCTGACCCCATTAAGTTAATTATTTCAAAACCAAA
>LNFX01000614.1_pt1 | contig 12141 bp, 10 predicted proteins | sample 1500681 | NCBI WGS metagenome assembly LNFX01 (sample SAMN04254626, study PRJNA301722) | marine sediment metagenome | isolation source: antarctic beach sand mud | place: Antarctica | collected 2015 | reverse complement strand
ACTCACTCCTGAATTCAAGTCCGAAATGCGACACTTTTTTACTTCAAGCAACTAAGCACATTTCTTTAAACACTACCGCTGGTTGCTTGAACCCTAAACACTTCCTTGGACGATTGTTTATTCGTCTCATCGCGAAGTGTATTCTCTCTTCTGTAACACTTCTTAAATCAGTGCCTTTGGGCACATATAGCCTTAGAAGACCGTTGCAATTTTCATTCGCTCCACGCTCCCAAGAGCTATATGGATGAGCAAAATGCACTTTCGTATCTAATGCCTCAGCTACCTCAGCGTGATAAGCAAACTCTCGACCATTATCCGCTGTGATCGTGTGTACATGATCTTTAAAAGGCATCAATAACTCTATGGTCGCTTGAGTCACATCTTTGGCTGACTTTGAGCTCACTCTCTTTATTAGATTAAAACGCGTCTTTCTTTTCAATAAAGTCACGATAGAATCCGTTCCATGTTTACCCAAAACCGTGTCTATTTCCCAATCACCAAAACGCTTTTTTGTCTCTACAATGACTGGGTGTTCATCAATAGAGACCTTATTTTTAATCACTTCCGCTTTCGTTCGTTGGCCTTTGCGGTAGCGCTTTCTTCCTTATCTTAAATGGCGATAAAGTGTGCCTTACTGTTAAAATTTTTATCATCATGACAAATTTCGTTACACCACTTAGATCTCAACAATATGATAAAAAAGAGTACCTACTCTTTATATAATTCAAGCTCTCAAAAAAGATGGCCCATAGGTGAACAACCAATATAAGCAACTGAACCAGAAAGATACAAAGGCTAAGAAATACACTAAATATATTCAGACCATGAAAGATTTAGATATCTTAGTGTGTTTACCTTTCTGGCAATCTAAGTTATCAGTTTTTTCTATGTAATAAAATAGCCTACCCGAGCTCACGAAAAATGGTTTTATTGCTGTGATAGAATGGGAAGGTGTTAACCTGTTTTATACAAAAATACTAATAATACATTTATTATTGCCCTAGAAAGATATGAACTTCTCAGAATTTCCTAGATACCAGTAAATCCAGAAAATCATGGATTATGTAAATGACACTTTATTGGACTCTAGAACAACTCAATAAAATTAAAAATCTCACCATTCGCTTCCTACGATGTAGAAGTTTGTTCTATTTTTTAAATCGCTTTTTTAAGGTAACAAAAAGTCTTTCAGCAACCATGCTGTTCATGGTAATTTACTAAACAGTATATAGAAGAAAATCAAGAAAAATCTAATGTAATGTGTATTTCGTTAAGCCTTATCATTTTTGGTAACGGGCCTTGAATGAAAATTCGAACGATCTATTAAGACCACTCTTCTCAAAAGGAATATCGATAGAATCACTGATCCAGAAAAACATTTAAAAAGCCTAACTTTTGATTAAAATCCAACCTAGAACAACTTAAAATCATTAAAACCTTTATGAGGATCTAAAAGGTAGCCGTATACCCCTTATTAATGAGATCTAGGGCTACCTTTAATATATATTAAGCTCTTGAAATTATCTTTACTGAATGATTTGGAGCTAAATTCAGGCCAACCATTTGAGGTATCAAAATTTATTATAGTAAAGTCTAAATCAAAGTTCTAAATCTAACTGACGCACAAACCTTCTAAACTGAAACCGACTAACTGTAAGCAAAATAAGCCAACAAATTGAAACATAATATATTACAAACCAATAAGGATCTATCTCACTAGAAAAAAAATACAATGAGCCTAAGCTTACTCCAGATAATACCGTTGGTACTAGCATTATCTCTTTATGGTAAACTCGACCTAAAGTTGCACGGGATAAACCATACCAGTTGACCATAATTAAACTTGAGAACAAAAAAAACAAATCAAAAGGTAATAATCTTTTAGAAATCTGCCATCCAAACATGTCTAATAAGTAAACAATAAATAAAGAACAAACAGTAAAAAAAACTGTTGCAATAAAAGAATTAAATGAAGCTTTTTTAAATATACTACAAACCTCTTTTTTTTGATTTAGAGCTACTAGACTACCCATTTTCGGCACAATATACTGAATAAAAAGAAAAGATGTTGCAGAAACAGCAGTAACTATTTGTTGTGTCATACCAAGACGTGCAGCCCAGTCAGCCCCCAAAGTTACTATTGTCATAGTTGGAAGCAATTGTATTGGTAAAAAACCAAAAATCCAACTAATTGCAACTTTACCCTGAAACGGAACCATTTTTTGCTTAACTGATAAAGTAGATAAAGATTGATTTGAACGAATGATAATTAAGAAATGAAACTTATACTTAAATATCAAAAAAATCATAGCAACCAACGCACCTATACACTGGGCAACAGGCAATGACAAGTAACTAACATCAAGGAAAAGCAATATAACTTGAAATACAATATTTAATAAAAGAAATATACTACGAACCAAAAAAGCATCTGAAACATTGCCAAGCCCTTCGACGAAAGCAGTCAACACATACAATAAAAAACTCAAAAAGCAAGCAGCACAAACCAAAATCATTAATTCAATATGACTTACTGACTCAAGCGCTCCAATACCACTTTTCTTTAGATTATTAACCAAGAGTATTGAAAGCGGAATAAATAAAGTTGAGCCAAAAACCATCCATTTGACAGAAAATAATAAAATCCTCTTCAAATTTGCCAGCGCTATCTGGTTTTGTTCTGAATCCCCTTCAAATGTGAAGACCTGATGACTTACAAAATTAACAAGAGCATTAGCCAACCCTAAATCAGCAACCATATAAAGGGAGATAATTCCTAATAGAGCATAGTAGACCCCTTGCTCATTAATTTCAGTAGTATAAGGGAGCACTATTATTAAAACTCCCCCTGACAAAAGCACTAAAGCTCTATATATTAGACCCCAAATCAAAAATTTCTCTCTATATTCATTTATTTATTTAAAAAAAAGTATAAATGCCAATCAAAATCAAATATCTTTGCCTATCAATCTAGCAATCCAGATACATATTTTTTGAGGTACGAAACAAGCCAATATTACGGTAATTGTGCTCCAATCAACAGTTTTTTTGAAATACGGTAGATATTGTCTGTATGATTGAAAAGTAAGTAATCCTTGAGCTCTTAACCAAAGCAAACCTTTAAAAGTAAACAGTCTTGATACTTTACCGAACTGCTTATAAGCTCTACTCCTGCTTTTAGGCAAAAGGTACGGTATTGCGTCCAGCGTATTAATCCAACTCACAAGGCCAATTTCAAAAACATTAGAAGTATTGGCCCAATTCTTTCTACCTTCAGCAAAGACTCCAATTTTGACTTTCACATTAGGCAGCCATAGACCTTTTACTTTTTTTTCAGAGAGGGTTTTTAGACAAAAATAAATATGAGGAAAATAACTATTAAACGGAGCCTGTTCAAATTCCCCCATAATATCACGGTTATAAATAGTAGTTCCTACACAACTCAAATACCCCGAATAATCAGCAGCACCCTCATTTGCACTAAATACTTTCTCTCCATGTTTTTTTATATTGCCCAAATTAACAAGTATAAAAGCAGTATTCAGATTGAGCTTTGATAAAACTTCAACCAAATCAGCTTCTTCAAAAGAATATGAATCCCCTATAATCCAAACATGAGGCGTTTGAACTCCTTGATATGATCTACGCACATTTTCAATGGCTCCAATGTTATCATTACTCCTCGATAACACAACATTAATATACTTATCTACATATTTAGAAACAACTTCTTGTGTTTTGTCAGAAGACCCATTGTCAAAAATAACAATTTTTACTGGATATTTTTCCAAAAAATGACAATGGTATTTAAGCCAAGATTCGACAATATCACAGCGATTATAAGTTGGAATTGCAATAGACAAAACAGCAGTACATTTTTCAATTGACATTCAAAGTCTCTACTTCAAGGTAAAAAATTAGGCTCATAAAAAGCTAAAATATAGAAATTTAAGTCCGAATTGTAAAGATTTTTTGTTTCGAGTAACTAAAATTTTTAAACGTGCTAATTAATCTATTATTTTCTATAAAAACATTATGATACATGCCATTTCAAGCCTGCCTTAGATTTTATTTGGCTAGAATATATTACATTAAAAGCTCATTACTATTTTTCAATAATGTGACGCTACCGAGAACATAGACCTGAATTCAATTCCGAAGTACGACACTTTTTACTTCAAGCAATTAGCGGCAATACAAGCTTGCTTCCACGCATTGACTTGTTCAGGGTATAAGCCCTTAGCTCGGCAATATTCACTTAACTCAACTGTCGATAGTGCAGCGGCTTCCAATACAACTGAAAACTTTTCCTCACTTGACCACTTATCCGATGAACTTACTTTTGACACGTTTAGCCCTGAGGTATTGAATTGCTTTTGCCAACTACACACGGTTGAGAGGTTAATGCCTTCTTGCTCTGCAAACTTGCGAACCGACAAACCACTTTGACTAAACTTGTTTAATATTGCTTCTTTAAATTGACCTGAATGCCTTTGATAGTTCACTTGCTTTAACTTACCGCTCCCTGTTTATTTGTAAATTAATTTAGGCGACAACTATCCTGACACAAGGGGATAGAGACCTTATTTTTAATTACTTCCGCTTTCGTTCGTTGGCCTTTGCGGTAGCGCTTTCTTCCTTGTCTCAAATGGCGATAAAGTGTTCCTTTGTTTCTTTTGTCATCATGGATATATTGATAAATCCATTCATGACTAACAGGAACACCACAGTTTTTGAGTACGTTAGAGACTTGCTCAGGACTCCAGTCGATTTCAATTAAAATACGAATAAAATTAATCGTTTTTGATGATATGCGATATTTAGCTGATGTCTTTCGCCTTATCAAACATGCTCTTTAAGCTTTGTCAGGGCAATATTCTGTTACTTTTTTATTCCGCTTTAGCTCACGATAAATCGTAGCTCTATGACAATTCAGTGTTCGTGCAATATTTGTCACTGATATTCTTTGACCTAAAAAAGCCGAAACCTGGTATCTTTTGCCTTCGGTCAACTACTGATAATTCATATTGGTACTGCTTTTTTCCGTGGTAAGAAAAATCATACTAACTTCAGCAGTTGGCTTCTTCTACACCTCTTTTAGAGTGTCGCACTTATTATCTGAATTTAGGGAGCTCTAAATTAAATAACATACTCTTACCCATTAATAATTCATATGAAGCTATAAAAGTCAAAATCTTTTCTAGGGTGCATATTAATTAAAAATCTTGCAATTTCTTTTTTAAGTAATAATACTATTTTGATTATTTTAGAAAAACAATCTGTGCTATTTATTTAAAATTCGTCGTTATGAGTGATAATAATTTTAAAAATAAATATCAAAGTTTAATATTTATTTTTTTATAATAATGAAACTCACAATCATTTTCAAAAATAACGCAGAGATAGATCAATCTCAACTGCTTTAATTACTAATTGTTTTCTTTATTCAACTTTGTTTTGACTCGGCAAGCCAGCAAGGTCCTTGTGATTCGCTCTACTAAGATTATAAGATAACTGTTTTGATAATAAATGACATATCATTTTTCTATTTATACTCGATATGAGCTGTAGCTAAACTTTATACTCATCAAGGTAGGAGTTTGACGTCAGCTTATCAGCCCACTATTGCTGAAGTTTTTCTAGACTCGGCTCTATCTTTAACATAGGTCATTAAATACATTTAGTGTGTTTCTTAGCCTATGCATATTTATGGTGAGCCAAGCTACCATCTTCTGCTCAGTAATTTTTTATATTTGAAAAGTCTAACTTTGAGAAATAGTTTTACTACTGTGTTGACGTTCTCTTGCGTTTTTTTCGAACTAAAAACTCCAGTACTTTGAAGCCTAAACCTGACATTCTCATTTCTAAATAAGTTGTTTATATTGGTCGTTTTTTATGGATTATTTTGTAAATTACATAGGAGTCTAAAATAAGATAAGGAAGCTGCGTTCTTTTCTACCACAGTTAGTACTTATTGATATATTAAAGTTGTATCTAAATCATTATTTTTTAAAAGCCTTTCCTAGATTTCTTTTGAACCTACTTACTAATTGCACTCCATTAAAGTAAAACCACAATTATCCCTGACTTAAAAGACAAAATACAGAGACAAAATACAGAGACAAAATACAGAGACAAAATACAGAGACAAATTAATTGTGCCGACCTTTACATCTGCAACCAATATAGCTTTCATCTACTTGAACTTCCCTTCAAATAACTTATAATTTTAGTGTAATTGTAAAAAACTACCTTTACACTTATTAATGAAGCGGCACTTCGTGCTTCGCCACAACCGTAAAAAACAATTATTTTAGTTTTTTACTTGTAATAACTCAGTCTACTTACCCTAATAAAGACATCTAAAAACACTTATATTATATTGAGATAGTCTAACAGAAAATTAAAATTATCGATATTGCATTCTAAAAACTTAGAATTAAAAAATCTCACTGAAAATATCGAAATATTTTTATAAACTAACTCCATTTCCAAAATGGTTGAAATATTTTTTAGAACTTTACAACCAAAATTGGATAATGAAGCAACCATTCAATGATATCTAACTTTATTTTTTCTAGATTAATCAAAGTCTAACTTTTTATATAAATACCATTATCATGACAGACAGATAGCTATTATTATATTACTTATCAGATTAATTTTTTAATTGTATTTGCTACATGTTCAATCTGATCAATATTGAGATTATGACCACTTGGTAAATTAATCGAACTTTGGCCTATTTTAGCAGCCACTGGATTTTTTACTCTTTCTTCAAACATTGGTAACGAACTTAATGGAGAAAATACTGGACGAGAATCAACAAAGTTCTCACGCAATTTTTTCATAAAAAATTCACGCTTATCATAATTAAACCCTATCAGCTCAATAGATGTCATCCAGTGAATACTTCTACAACCGGAAAGTTCACTTGTAACGGTTACACCGGCACAATCTGACAGTAATTCTTGATAAATTTGATTAATTTCACGCTTCCGATCAACAAGCTCTTCAGCCCGCTCTATTTGCGCAAGTCCCATAGCAGCTTGCAGATTAGACATTTTATATTTATAACCCACTTCAACTGCTGCTAAAGGTCGACTAGGATCCCGTCCATGGTCATTCAACGACTTAACACGATTGAAAATTTCATCATTATTCGATACAAACATCCCCCCTTCACCAGTAGATAAAATTTTAGCACCTTGAAAACTAAAACCTGCAGCATCTCCAAAACTTCCTGTTTTTTACCATCAATCTCAGCACCAATCGATGGAGCAGCATCCTCAATTACCAATAGATTATTTGCTCGAGCAAATTTCATTATGGCAGGCATGTTTGCGGGATGACCATATAAATGTACGGGCATAATTGCTTTAGTTTTAGATGTAACCAATCTCTCGACCGATGAAAGATCCATACACCAACTTACAGGATCTATATCGCAAAACACTGGTGTTGCTCCCACATACGCAACAGCAGAGGCTGACGCCACCCATGTAATTTCAGGTATAATCACTTCATCACCTGGACCAATACCACAAGCAAGCATCGCTAAGTGCAACGCACCAGTACAGCTTGAAGTTGACAAGCTATGCTTTACTCCAATATATTCAGAGAAGCTTTTTTCGAATTGGATTAAATATTTATTCCAATCATTATTCCAGCCATTAGTCACAGCATCTGTTACATAACTAATCTCTTTTTCTGTAATGCTAGGCCCTGCAGTTAAAATCATTTCAGTAATCATATTACCTCCTAAAATTTATTAGTATCGGAAAGCTGAAGCTTTAAATATATTTTTTCTCCTGAGTCTTCAAAAAATGCAAAGCCTCTATTTCCGAAAGAACGCGCTCTCAATAAGTTAATAAGTTCTCTTGCTGCATATGTTTTTTCTATATCAATGTAATCTAGATTTTCTATTTCTGTTTTTTTATGATAACAAGCATTTTCATGCTTTTGCTCAAATGTCTTTATTTTCAAATCTCTGATAGAAGACCAGCTATTTTTAAATAATTCAATAATTTCATTTTGAAGAGTGTTGTAAATATCAAATGCTGTGTCAGTATTTTTCAATAGCACTTCTTTTTGCACCCATATAGGCCCAGTATCTGCATTTTCATCTATAGCATGAAGTGTAACTCCACATGGACTACCATCTAGAATACTATGTACGTGAGGAAACCACCCTCTATTAATTGGCAACATTGCAGGGTGAAAGTTCACTGTATCCTTGCTTACAGTGAATAACTCAGGTTTTAGTAACCATGGCCAATAAACTGTAATTAAAAAGTCGATTGATAATCCTGAAAGCCATTTTACGTGTTGATCATCATTTAACTTTTTATTAGAAAAAAGTTCCACTTCAATTTCAGAACATATTTTTTTTTCCTTATCATACTCATTATCAGCATCACTACAATATACTGCTAAAATTTTTGTATCTTTATCAAATCGGAGAAACTCTAGAACCTCAAGTCCAGGCTTAGAATTAAGAAGTAAAATCACATTTTTCATATTTCACACTCGTTAATTAGTTTAATTATGGCACTATAATCTATAGATAATTTTTTACGTAAATATTTTTGATCACCTACTAGTGAGACCAGCATATCGTCAATACCAATTCTCTTTACTTTAATGTTAATTCCATAATCAGAAATAACCTCTAACAAAAGTGAACCAATACCGCCTGTCTTTTGATGCTCCTCAATAGAAATAACTAAAGAATAGCCTTCTAAAATACGTACTAATTCTACTTTATCGAGTGGTTTTAATGTATGTAAATCTAGGATACCAACATTTAGTAAAACCTTATCACTAGCAATTAGGGCTTCCTCTAGAATCCCCCCAGAAGAAACAAGCAGAATATCTTTACCTGATTTAATTAAATTTGGTCGACCAATAACTAATTTAGGGCTAGCGAGTGACATTTTAACCGCTTTCTCAAGCCTTAAATAACTTACACCTTTTCGATTAGCCAATTGCATAACAGCGTCATAACTATTTTGAACATTTGAGGGAGCTATAACCTCTACATTAGGTAATGCTCGCATAATTGCCAAATCTTCAGTTGCATGATGAGACATGCCCAATGCACCGTATGTAAAGCCACCTCCTTGAGATACTAGATTTACATTAAGATCATGGTAAATCGCGTCATTTCTAATCTGCTCTAAACAACGAAGCGTTACAAAATTACCAATTGAATAAACAAAAACTTTTTTCCCTGCTTTAGCTAAACCAGAAGCAACGCCTATCATAGATTGCTCTGCGATACCAACATTAAAATATTGCTCAGGAAACCTTTCCTCAAAAGGCTCAAAAGCACCAAAGCCTAAATCTCCCGTAATTAAAACTATATCTTTATCGCTTTCAGCTAATTCAGTTAACGCATTAATAAAACCAGCTCTCATTTTCTCAAACCTTTCTTAATTTCATCGAGGGCTATTTCTAGCTGCTCTTCATCAGGAAATTTATAATGCCAAATCACTTTATTTTCCATATAAGACACTCCTTTTCCTTTTATCGTATTAGCGATAATAACTGTAGGCTTACCTTCAATAGTTGATGAAAATGCATAATGTAAAGCTTCATGGTCATGGCCGTTTACTTCTACACAATCAGCACCAAACGCATAAAACTTCTTACCTAAAGGCTCAAGAGCCACGGTTTCTTCAGTGTCTTTAAAACTTTGTAGCCTGTTTCGATCAACAATGACAATTAAGTTATCCAATTTATGATGCGCTGCGAACAAAAGAGCTTCCCAGTTTGAGCCTTCCATCAACTCACCGTCACCGACTAAAACAACGACTTTATTATCTCTTTTGTCTATTTTTGATGCTAATGCAAGCCCAGTAGCAACCGGTAAACCATGACCTAAAGAACCAGTAGAGAACTCAACACCTGGGATCCCTTTATGAGAAACATGACCACTGAACTGAGAACCGTTTTGATAGTGATTAACAAGCTCTTCAACAGGGAAAAAGCCAGTTTCTGCCAACGTTGCATATAAAGAAGCCCCCCCATGCCCCTTACTAAGAATGAAATAATCACGATTAGGGTCATTTATATTTTCAGGAGAAACATTCAAAAAGTCAGCATAAAGTACCGCCAATATATCTACCATTGATAATGCTGCACCAATATGAGAACTTTTTCCTCGATGCACCATGTTTACAGAATGCTTTCTTACCTTATTTGCAACTTCGATAGAGCTCATTACATTATCCTTAAAAGTTCACACCAAAAAACTCTTCTATTTGTTCAGCAACAAACTCAAAATGCTCTTCATTTAAAGCAGGGAAAATACCAATCCAAAAAGTCTGGTTCATTGTACGATCTGTATTTTTTAGTTCTCCTACAATTCTATGTTCAACCCCTTCAAAATATGGTTGGCGAGTTAGGTTGCCTGCGAATAATAAACGGCTACCAATTTTATTTTGATCTAAATACTTCAACAAATCTAATCGAGAAATACCAGATTCTTCTTTTACCGTTACAGGAAAGCCGAACCATGATGGAGTACTATTAGGTGTAGGTTCAGCTATTTCAATGAAATCAGCTAATGTTGATAATAAACGAGTTCTTAGATAACCGTAATTTGCATTACGCTTATCAATAAATTCTTGAGCACGATCAAGTTGGGCCAAGCCACAAGCTGCTTGCATATCTGTGATTTTCAAGTTATATCCTAGATGCGCATAAACGTATTTATGATCGTACCCCTGCGGAAGAGAACCAAATTTTTGGCCAAAACGATTTCCACATGTATCATCACAACCTGGCGCGCAATAACAATCACGCCCCCAATCACGGAATGATTCTGCAATCATTTTTAACTGAGGATTGTTTGTAAAAACAGCACCACCTTCTCCCATGGTAATATGGTGAGCTGGATAGAAACTTAACGTAGCAATATCACCAAAAGTACCCACCATTTTACCGTCATACTTTGCACCTAATGCATCACAACAATCCTCTACTAACCACAGGCCATGTTTATCACAAATTTCTTTTACTTTTCCAACATTAAAGGGATTCCCAAGTGTATGGGCAAGCATAATGGCTTTCGTTTTTGGTGTTATCGCAGATTCAATTAAATCCACATCAATATTATGTGTCACCATATCCACATCTACAAATACTGGAATAGCACCAAACTGAATAATAGGATTCACTGTTGTTGGGAAACCCGCAGCAACACCAATAATCTCATCCCCTTTCTTAATTGCTCTATTTCCAAGCTTAGGAGAGGTTAAAGCACTAAACGCCACCAAGTTAGCAGATGAGCCTGAGTTTACAGAAAGAACAAAATCAACGCCGATAAATTCAGCTAACTTCTTTTCGAATTGTTCATTAAATCGTCCTGTGGTTAGCCATCCGTCAAGAGATGCATCTACCATGTTCTCCAACTCGGCTGAGCCAATGACTTTACCTGATGGTGGAATAACGCTTTCACCAGCAATGAATTGTTTTGGAGCATATACTTCTGCAGCATACTCTTTGACTAGGCTATTAATTTGGGCACGTAACTCATTAGCTTTAACTGACATTTTCATTCCTGCTTTTAACTTTATAAATAGTGATCTTAAATAAGTTAGACTGACGTATTTCCTGCGAACTAATGAACTTCTTTCATATCATTCATGTAGTCATTAATTTCTTGTATACATATTAAACGCATGTCTTTTTTGTTTAGCCAAGACTTATGCCATTGAATAATTTTGTTCAATGTTTGACTCAAGTGCCAAGTTGGCCCCCAATATAATCTTGCTTTCGCTTTTGAAATATCTAACTTCAGGAATCTCGCTTCATGAGGCTGTGGATTTGTGTCTAACTGCCAATTTGCACATTCGCCCCATTGTTTGACCATAGCATTTAAGATCCATTCAACCGGTTTAGCATCATCATCTTTTGGACCAAAGTTCCAGCCCTCTGTCATATTATCCACTTTTTCATTATTATGACTTTGATACAGAGCTTCTGCCAAAATTAAATAGCCACTTAATGGTTCTAGTACGTGCTGCCAAGGTCGAGTTGCCAGAGGGTTACGAACAATAACTGCCTGTTCTTTTTCGAATGCTTTTAATATATCAGGTATGAGTCTGTCTAATGCCCAATCCCCACCACCGATCA
>LNFX01000162.1_pt1 | contig 12154 bp, 16 predicted proteins | sample 1500681 | NCBI WGS metagenome assembly LNFX01 (sample SAMN04254626, study PRJNA301722) | marine sediment metagenome | isolation source: antarctic beach sand mud | place: Antarctica | collected 2015 | reverse complement strand
TTTCCAGCGCATTGTTTTGGCTTTTCAGAATCACATTTTTTGCGTGAATTTCTTGTGTTCGGCGACCGACGACCTCTTCTAAATACGCAGTATGAGAGTGTATTTTTGTGAAGGCATGATCAAACGCTTTAGACAACTGGCCAATTTCATCGTCGGATTGAATGACGTTAAAGTGGTGGTGTTTATTATTTACCGATGCTTTGACGTCTTTAGAGAGTTGGATCAGTGGGCGAATTAATTTTTTCGATAACCTATTGATCAGTAATAGAAAAATCATCATTAACAAAAATGCTGTAATGATGACATTGTATAATATTTCGTAAATCTCATGAAAAATTTCAGATTCTTGAGTGGTGACAAAGAGATTCCAACCGGGCAAGTTGCTTATTTTGGCGAAGGTGACCACTTTGGATTCGTTGATTCTGGTGTCTAAATAATGACCATAACCATGGTCTTCTAACTGTGTTTTTTGGACGATGTCGCCAAAACCTGGGAAAGTATCGCTGTTGGTGGTGGACAGTTGCACCTTCATTATAAAACTTTTCATCTGGGGTGAGAGACAATCATGCCATTTGCATCAGCTAACCAAGCGTAGCTGCCTTTTGTTAATTTCATAAAAGACAGTTTCTTATTTAATCGTACTGAGAGGAACCGCAACGGCAATGGTGCCCATCCATTCTTTAAAGGTGTTTAAAATAGGAACCGCGACGATAATAACAGGCATTTTTTCGAATCGACTAAAGAGCGGCATACTGATGTTGAAGTCTTTTCCAGCCCAGTCATTGCCTTTTTTAAACGCGGGGTGAGTGACTTTATTGGTGTTTCCTTTTGCGTCCGTCAGTATTAGGTTTTTATCGATATAAATAGTATTGACGAAGTCGCCATCACCTACTTCGAGTAGTTTCTTTAATTGAAAATCGATGCTGTCTTTATTCCTGAGTTGTATTTCAGGGTTGTAGCTCACCATTTTCAGCATGGTGATATAGCGACTGAATTCGTTGCCTAGTACTTCGGCGTGCATTCTGGATATTTCGATGGATTTTTCTAATTCCAAATCCAGTACGCGGTTGCGCTCAGTGAGAAATGTGGTCAATAACAGGGTGGATGTGAACGCGATCATAACCAAAGAGTATGTCGTGATAATCTTGGTCTTTATTGTCTTTAACATATTACTTCTCAAAAAATGTAAGGCTAATACCCATGGCTTTAGTCATTCTTTACTGGGTGTTCTATGGCCATACACCAAGGCTCAATACATGAGCAGAATACGCAGTGAACGTTAGAGCGAAAATCGCTGAGATTGATTCCGGCCATTATTTTTTGCTTTATAAAGGGCTTTGTCGGCTCGGTTAATGGCGGCTTGAAGATCTGGCGTCTCTGCGTCCACCTCGGCAATGCCTATACTGACAGTAAAACTGACGGATTGCTGTTGGTCAATTGGAATCACAACGTTTTCAAGCTCTTGGCGGATACGCTCAGCCAAAGTATAGGCCTCGTTGAGGTAAGTATTCGGCATTAAAATGACAAATTCTTCTCCGCCATAACGTGCAAAAAGATCTTGGCGACGGCACTGAGCTCTTAGTGCATCGGCAACGCGTATGATGACTTTGTCGCCTAACCCGTGTCCGTAGGTATCATTAATTTTTTTGAAAAATCAATATCAAGCACCGCTACTGTGATCGCTTCTTTGGCGCGTTTGTTTTTTCCAGAATGGCATTCGCTTCGTTGCTGAAATAGCGACGGTTAAACAACTGCGTGAGTGAGTCCGTGGAAGCCAATAATTTGAGCTCGACTTGCGCTATTTTTAAGTTTTCTAGCAAACGAATACGATAGGCAATAATGAGCGATAACACCAGCGCCTCTACCATGATGCCAATGCCAACGCCGTGACTGTTAATGTAGTTGAACTCGATAATGCCTTTGTAAAACAGTACGGACAATGTGCTGAAAAACACAAATAAGCCGTGGCCTAATAAAAAGAAAAGCGCCATGGGGTGTTTTCGTATCAGCATAGACAGGGTGACAGAAAGACTGATCACCATCATGATCGCGGCTAAGGTGCTGGCATAGTGAAGGGCAGTGACGATATCAAATAAACCATAGATTGAATTTGCGACCAACAAGGTAATATTCAACAACAGCGCCCAGTGTTCAACCGGATAATTCTTCTTCGTTTCGAAAATATGAATCATGAACAACAATAGGAAAATAGGCATGGCACCTAATGAAAGATGCCACTTCAATGTCATTGTCCCGTAGACATCAAATAGGTTGGCCAGTAAGCCCATAAGTGAGCGCGATCCAAAAGCCGCCTGAAACAAGGTAACAGGCATAAAAAAAGTGCTCTCTTAAACGTGATGAGAAAAACAGCAACAAATTATAAATCATCAGCGCGAGCAACATGCCAACGAGTAAGGCGATGTCTGTGTATAGACTTAATAACGCCCTTTTGGATTGGTCTTCATCATAAATATTGAGAGTGAACCATTGGTGTGAGAACGACACGCTTTTTATATACAGCGTTTTGTGTTGTTTCGGAGGCAATGCGATATCAAACACGGCGCTTCCGCGATACATCCATTGCAGGGTTTCTCTACGATCCATATCCAGAGTGCGGGTCTGGATCAACTCGCCATCGACGACTTCATAAAGTTCAAGGATATGATTGTGGTACGCATACGGATCGTGAAGGTACAGTTTTACGGTGGATGAGCGTGTATTCTTAAGCTCGATTTTTGCCCACGCAGTATTGGCATTAATGCCTAACGATAAACGGTTTGATGATACTTCGAAGACTTGTTGTCGAGCTTCAGAAAAAGGCATTTTTTCTGTTGTATCAACAAAGTACCCCATTTGAAACTGTTCAAGCTTTACGGCTGTGCCGTCAATGACTTGCACTGGAATGGTCGCGAAAGTGGCGGAGGACAATAACCAAAGCCAGAAAATAAGCGATGTACGGCTAAATAAGTGGCGGTATGTGGTGGTCATGAATCATCTTCCGTAACGAAATTTGTATGCGATGGTTAAATAATAGGGGACAGATATTAACCGATCAAACCTTATAATATGCCGATTTAATTGTTTGGTTTTGTAGTAATGGCTTTCGTGAAGCGTGGCGATGATACGCGGTAACTCATTGGCGAGACGAATGATTATCTTTTAATAAAACGGGATTGAAGCCGTAGAATCTAATGTGGTGTGTTTTATTTCATTATTTGAAGTGTTTTTTTACGGTGATGTATTTTGATGGGATGCTTAATGATAAACCACTTGAGCCATCACACAGTCGTATTAAGACTCTGCCTCTAGATAGAACGGCTCAAGCGGTACTATTGTTGGTATTCCGGAGTACTAAAAATTCACCGCATCTTTGCCTTTAAGGCCCAGTATGATGCGAGCTTCTTCTGGCGTCGCGATTTCCATGGAAAGCTCTTCAAGAATACGTCGGATCTTTCGTACTTGGTCGGCGCAGGAATGCGCGAGCTGGGGCAATGGGCTAACGATTTTGCCATGAGCGAACGAACGTTGGCGCGGATGATTAAACGCCATGTTCAACTGACTTTTGGTCAATGGCGCAGCCAGCTTCACATCGTTCTCGCGTTACAGAAGCTCGCCATTAACACACCAGTGCAAACCATATCAGAAGAGCTTGGTTATGAATCTGTCAGCGCGTTTATTACCTTTTTTAAAAAGGTGTTGGGAAAATCACCAAGGCAATATCGAGTAGAACGATGGGGAAGTTAGTGTGCAAATTTCAATACAACCACGCCGAGAATGATGAACAATACGCCAAGATAACGGGTTAATGACGTTGGATCGCCATACAGCCAAATCCCTATCAGAAAAGTGCCCGACGCCCCAATTCCAGTCCAAACAGCGTAAGCGGTCCCCATCGGAATCTCTTTTTGCGCCAACCAAAGAAGCATGCCGCTAATCGTCATAAAGAAAATCGCGACGGCAATGCCCGTGACTTTCGATTCTCCAGATTGCGCCATCTTTAATCCAATAGGCCAACCAATTTCTGTAATGCCAGCAAGCAGCAAATATAACCAGCTCATTTTTATGATTCCTTACGACGAATAGTGGGGGATGAGTGAACAAGTTTGATTTTTATAGTATCAATAATTATGATGATTCAAAGTTAATAACTATCGATATTATTCATATGTTAAGTTTAGAACAAATCAAAATGCTGGTGTTATCCGCAGAGCTAGGGTCCTTTTCAGCGTGCGCAAGAAAGCTTGGCAAAGTGCAGTCTGCTGTTAGTCATGGAATAAGCAATCTAGAAGTCGATTTGGGCGTCGAATTGTTTGATCGATCGTCACGCAGCCCGACCTTAACCCCAGAGGGAGAGCGTTTACTACGCAGTGCGAAAGCCCTTTTAGCGCAATCTCATGAGTTCGAAAAAATCGCCGAATCCATCCTGCGCAAAGAAGAAAGTACGCTAACCATAGCCGTGGACGATGCGTTATTGGCGCCCAATGTGTCGGCGGCTCTCAAGCTATTTGCGCTTGCCTTTCCCTATGTTCAGCTCGACCTCGTGTCTCTGGCTTCCCCCGATATCATCCACGCGGTTGCCGATGGCAATGTCGATATTGGCGTGATGTTTTCAGAAATTGAAGTGAATAAACAAGTCGACTTTTGCTATGTCGGTGGCGTGGATTTTATTGCCGTGTGTCATGTGGAATTTCCTTTAGCTGGGCTGCGAGTGTTGTCTGAATCTGATCTTGCACCATTTCGACAAATTTCCGTGCGTGGATCGTTAAAAAAAGAACCGCAAGCCCTGATTAGCATGACGCCCAGTGCATGGTGGTGTTCCAGTAACTACGCTGTCTTGGAGCTGGTGAAACAGCAAATAGGCTGGGCCTACTTACCTGCATCTTTGGTTCAGCCGCTGGTTGAACAAGGAAATATTTGTAAGATTGACGTAGCGTTTGACCACAAACCTTGGTCGGCACCCGTGGACCTTGTGTTTAAAAAAGGCGCCAAACGCGGACCTGCATATCAATGGTTTTTTGAAGCATTAAAAAATGCGTTCTCGGCGACGGGATAGAAAACATAAAAAATAATAAATTATTTAATAATAGTGTCCAAAAAATCATTATTAACCTATAATAGATACCATTGTATCTATTTTATTGGACGCTTATTTCTATGAATCACTTTCTGTTACTGGATGATAACGATGTACAGCACGCGTTTGCGGCTCATCTTCGTCGTCTGCGGGAGCAGGAAAAGCTGTCTCGCGATGGGTTGGCCGAGCGCAGTGGTGTACCCGCGTCCACCATTAAAAAGTTCGAACTGACAGGACAGATTTCCTTTCGCCAGTTATTACTACTCTGGCAAAGCCTCGATGATCTATCGCGGCTCTTTGCCCTGACTCAAAACACCAGCAACCAACCTAGCATGCCAACGTCCATAGAAGAGGTGCTGAAAGATGGCTTTTAAACCGATTCAAAAACTGGTGGTTCAGCGCACGCTATCAACAGGAAATAGAGTAAATGTTGGTAGATTAGCGCAAAACCAACAAGGCGTTTTTTTTTCAGTACGACGCGGATTATATTCAGCAATTTGGTAACGTATCGCCTATTACTCTAAACGCTAATACTGATTTACAACGGGCGCCAAAAACGCCCCATCACGGTGTTCATGGTGTGTTTGGCGACAGCTTACCCGATGGCTGGGGGCTGGCTATTACAAGACAGAATATTTCGTCAGCATGATATTTTGCCTGCACAAATTACGGCAATGGACAGGCTCACTTTTGTCGGAGATTCTGCGATGGGCGCGCTTTCCTTTAGCCCTGAGTCGGACTTTAAGCAATACGATGATAGCGATATAGATATTCAGATACTTGGTTTAGAAGCGCAAAGCCTGTTTGACGGACAAACCGAAGAGGTATTGGCTGCTTTGGCTGCTTTGGTTGCTGCTGGTAGCTCTGGTGGAGCAAGGCCAAAGGCCCAAGTGTATCTTGGTCCAGATCAACCCACTCGTTGGCGGACTCAAGCTCAAAAAAATGATGAAGCTTGGTTAGTAAAGTTTACCTCAAAAAATCTAGCGCTCGGTCATGAAGAAGGGGTATGTGAAGCGGCTTACCTTTCATTGGCGGCAAACGCAGGACTTCAACCGCAGGAATGGACACTGATAGAGGCGCCTGCAAAATCTGGCGCTAGCCATTGGCTGGCTTTAAAACGCTTTGATCGAGTGTTAAACAGACAAGGTTCGCTAGGTCGATTACACATGCACAGTGTATGCGGCTTATTAGATTCTGACTTTCGGACGCCAAGTTTAGATTACGAAGACTTGATTAAACTCAGTCGACACCTTTGTAAATCGCCTATGGTCGGTCAAATGCAATTTCGTCGTGCCATGTTTAACCTATTTGCCTGTAATCAGGACGACCACAGTAAAAACTGGGCCTTCTTACAAGACGATAAGGGCACTTGGCAACCAGCCCCTTTTTACGATGTTACTTTTAGCCCTCATCCATTTGGCGAACAAGCCACGTCATTTGCGGGTTACGGCAAAAAACCACCATTAAAAGCCATTCAAAAACTCGCCACGACCGCCAGCTTTGCGAACTGGAAACAAGCTCAACACGCGATAGAAGAAGTCGTAGAATCTCTTTCTGGCTTTCGTGACGTCGCTTTATCGTTAGGCGTGAAACCCGATACCGTGCGTTTGATCGAGAAACAACTGGATGCCTGCTGGCAAGACAATAAAGGCTTATTGGGGTGATTTTAGATATGTTTAAAAAACACGAAAAAATAAAGACATGTCATAAGGATTTGCTCCTTTTCATGTCGAAAAAGTAAAAGAATTTCGACATGAAAACTTGATGTGTCGATGACATCGACATACGACACAAGATAGCAACGACGTGAGTTCTCACGATGCAGAGTGAGTCTTGGGATCTATTGCATTACTTTAACTTGGGAAGCCGTTTTATATACCGTTAATATGATTTTAAGGATAAATGATGAGCCGATTTGAGTTGGGTTTTAAGTCAAGCGATCTACCCGTAACGCTAAAAGATTGCCGCTATGAGAATGACACTTGTGCCTCATTCTATTTTCGAGTGGACGATCAGTACTACCAACTGTGGGTGGATCACAAAGAAAAAGCCCAACGAGAAGACCCTGATAGTCCTCGTTACACGGTGTGCAAGGCGATTAATGAAGGGGATGACGCTTCCCCAGAAATCTATACGGATCATGAATTTGCAGACCTTTTTCAAACGGAAGAGCCAAGTGCGATGATTCGGTTTGTGAGTGAGGTGCAGCGATAGATATGTATAAAAAATCGGCTCTTCTATACATATTTGCTAACTAATATATAAAAAAGTGAGTTTTGTATACGTGCAACGTGTTTGTTGTATTGTGCTATGACAATAAGCTTGCCTTACGTATAATTACGTCATTTTTGAACTCGCGAATTTACGATGGCACAGAAACTGACGGCAATAGATTTATTTTCAGGGGCAGGTGGTTTTTCACTTGCTGCGCATAACGTCGGTGTTAATGTGCTTGCTGCTATTGAGTTTGACCAAAGTGCAGCTGAAACCTATCAAAAGAATCTAGTTGAACGGCTAGGTGCTCCTACTCAAGTGTTTGCTCAAGACATTACTAAATTTGATATCGACTCGCTTATACGTGATCAAGGTATTAAAAAAGGACATTTGGATATTCTGCTTGGTGGCCCGCCATGCCAAGGCTTTTCATCTCACCGTTTTAAAGATTCTGGGAAAGACGACCCAAGAAATGCCTTACTTATACGTTACTTCGACTTCGTTGAGCACCTAAAGCCCAAAGCGTTCTTAGTCGAGAATGTTCCAGGTTTATTGTGGCCACGCCATGAAAAATATCTTAACGATTTTCTCCAGCTTGCCAAAGATCATGGCTATCGAGTGATTACTGGTGCGCCATTGATCTTAAATGCTAAAGACTATGGTGTTCCGCAAAACCGTAGGCGCGCTTTCATCTTGCTTTACGCAATGACGTGATACGGGACGATATCGAATGGCCGCCGAAAGCAACACACTACAAATCTGGTGACTGCCAATGGTTAACCGCTTCATCTATTTTTGAAGAGCCAAAGCCTTCGACGTTAAATGAATTCAAACGCCGGTTAGAGGAGAAGTTTGGCTATACTGAAGATGAGTCAGCTAAGAGAATGGCATCTTTAAAGTGGGGGTAAAGAGCTAAAGCCAGAAGACCCATGTAATTTAAATATGCAGCACTCGGCAGCGCTGACTCAAGTATTTAAAAATACACCATTGTTGGGAGGCAGAGATGAGTCTGGGCGAGAGTTAAATTGCCATAAGGACTACAAAGGCCACAAAGATGTATATGGTCGTATTTTTCCTCATATACCAGCAAATACAGTCACAACAGGATGTAATAATCCATCAAAAGGTCGTTTTGTGCATCCTTGGTTACCACACGGTATAACGTTACGTCATGCTGCACGCCTACAGACCTTTCCTGATGATTACATCTTTACAGGCGGGTCAATGGCGATGGCGAAACAGATTGGAAATGCAGTGCCTATTAAAACTAGGTGAGGCTCCTTATGTCAGAAATAGCAAAATTATTATCAGCTTGATAAAAAAGTCCGCTTTTATTGATTAATAAATAGCGGTATTTTTAAAGGATTATATTCAGGAAGATGCACAATGGCTGCCCCAGTTACTTTTCAAACACGAGCAAGAACCATAGATCATCTAGGTCGTGAACAGATAGCAGATTGTCCCACAGCAATATCTGAACTCTGGAAAAATGCTTACGATGCTTATTCACGAAATGTAGAGCTTCATTTATTTGATGGAACGATCAAAGTCGCTGCAATTTTAGATGATGGTCATGGCATGAATCGACAAGAATTTGAAGCGAAGTGGCTTACTGTCGGTACAGAATCTAAGACGAATGGTTTTGAAATACCAGAAGAAGATCGTAATGGCTTAGACCTTCGTCCCAAGCAAGGTCAAAAAGGTATTGGTCGCTTATCATCTGCGGCATTAGGGCCTCTTTTACTTTTAGTATCGAAACGAAATGATCAAGATTTTGTTGCCGCACTGATTGATTGGCGGTTGTTTGAAAACCCTTTTCTTTATCTTCATGACATTCGCATTCCAGTTATAGAATTTACAGCAGCTACAGAATTAACAGAAAAACTTCCAACGTTATTTGACCAAATGATGGGGAACATTTGGGGAGACAGTGACGACCAATCTAGAAACCAGCGTTTGGCAGAAGCTTGGAAGGCATTTTCAATTCAAGAAGAAGCTGATGGTTATGAAAAGACTACTCAAGCGCAAATAGAAAATACTCTTATCAAAAATGTTTTTTCTGAGGAACATTTTAATAAATGGTCCGTGTATCAAGGGTCATCTGAACATGGTACAGCCATGTTTATTGCCGATATTATGTATGACCTTGAGGCTCAGCTGTCACATACTCCAATAGGAGAAGCTGATGATTCGGAAAAGGTAACTCGAGAACGTTTTCACCACACATTATCTAACTTTACAGATCCCTTCTCCAAAGGTATTGAACCTGTCGCACAAAACTTCAAATGTCTCGTCAGAGGTTGGCGAAATAGTATTCCGTTTGATTTGGTTAGTGAGGATCGTGAATTTGACATAAAAAACCTTGAGGACTTAGAGCATGTTCTTGAGGGTCATGTAGATGAAGGTGGATATTTCACTGGTCGAGTGAAAGCTTTCGGTGAATGGACTGAAGATTATGTTGTAAAACCTAAGTATTTGTATAAAACGCGAAAAAACAGCGCATTTGGGCCTTTTGATATTCGGGTTGGGACTTTTGAGCAGCGAATAGGTAGTACTTCGCTGTCTGATCAGCAACATGCTTATTTTTCTCAACAAGCTGAGAAATATGGGGGGCTTTCGTTTGTATCGAGATGGGCTGCGTGTAATGCCCTATGGACGTGTTGATAGCGATTATTTCTCTATTGAGGAGCGTCGTTCTAAAAATGCAGGACGTTACTTCTGGTCAAATCGAAATATGTTTGGGCGGGTGGCCATTTCACGACAAGCTAATCCAAACTTAAAAGACAAAGCTGGTCGAGAAGGTATTATTGAGAATAGGGCATCTAAATATTTTCGAGAGATTGTAGAAAACATTCTACTTGATGCTGCTGATCGGTATTTTGGAAGAAAGTCTGACGTTCGGACTCCCGCTTTAGCTGATATAAAAGAACAAAAAGCGTTAGAGAAAGCAGAAGCAGATCGCAAAACACTTCAATCTAAAGAGCGAAAACGGATACGTAATTCTATTAAGAAAAACTTAAATCGGCTAGTTTCTCATGTAGACAAGCTATCTGATTTGAAAAATACGTTTGAGAATCGCTTGTCTTTGAATTCAATTGATGAACTTCAAAAGCTTAAAGCCGAAGTTGATCACTTTAATGATGCGACTCAAGATTTTTCGCTGAGCCCGATACCTTCAAACTTAGGGCGTTTAGAAGACGATTATAAAGGCTATAGAAAGCATGAATTTGCTGCCAAAGAGTTGGTGAAAGAATTAACGTTTATCGTCAATAAAGCCCTAACAGAATCGACTCAAAAATCTGATTACGAAAAAGCCTCAGAAGTGTATCGAAGTAAGCTAGCCAGTATAAATAGCAGCATCACACGCTTTTCTGCTAAGGGAAAAGAAATGCTGGCGAAGCAGCACCAAGAGCTAGAAGAGCTGACAAAGTATTGTCGAGAGCAATATAAGCTCCAGATTGAGGGCGACTTAGAAGACTTGAAGCTTGAAAAGTTGTCTTTGAGCACAGTGCTTGAGACATTAGATGACGTACAAGCAAAGATAGAAGTTGAAAATGCTCAAAAACTTTCTCCTTATGTAACAGCGTTAGAGCGAATTAGTGAGCAGATAGATTTAGAGGGCTTGGCCGTCCACAGTATGAATGAGTCGTTTAAGTACCGAGATGAGGTTGCAAGATTACACTCATTAGCTCAGCTTGGAATTACTGTTGAAATCATCGGTCATGAGTTAGAAGGGCTGGATCAAACAATTGCATACGGCTTAAAAAAATCTAATCTCAGATAATTTAAATGAGAAACAAGAGTCTCTATTAAGAAGTACTATTCATGCACATGAATCTCTCATGGATAAGTTACGTTTTCTTTCCCCCCTCAAGCTGTCTGGTAAGAAAACCATTGAAAGAATGACTGGTTCTAAGATTGAAGATTATATTCGTTCTTACTTTGGTGATCATTTTGAAAAAGCATCTATCGTATTTGAGGTAACCAATAATTTTTAAAGAAATGGTTCTTCAGGAAGTGCCTTCTAGGATTTACCCAGTTTTTCTAAACATGATTAACAACTCTTTGTATTGGTGTCAGCGTGGTGATTCAGATAGTAGAAAGATTTGTTTAGATTTAAAAGATGGTGAGGTTTTTGTTTCAGATTCAGGGCAAGGAGTTGATCAAGACGATTATGGTCAGCTTTTCACTCTTTTCTTTACGCGTAAGCAGCGTGGTGGCCGAGGAGTTGGGCTATATCTATGTAAACAGAATCTTCAGGCTGGTGGACATAAAATCCGCTACGAAACACGAGCAAATAAAAAGTTGCTATCAGGAGCAAACTTTGTCATTGAGTTTAAAGGAATAACAAATGACTAATACGACTGAAACTTATCAAGATTTAATTAAAGAAGCGTTTATAGCACCAATCCGAAGCGTAACTGTCATTGATGATGAATATCCGACTTTACAAGAGCTGTTGCAGCAACCGGATAATAAAAAACTAGGGAAACTGAATAACATAAGTCGGTTGATGAAAATATCTGATATGTGTCATAAAACTCATAATTGGAGTTTAGATGTCTTTGATGGACAGTCTCCTAAAATAGGTGAAGATACTGATATACCTGATCATTTAAACCATAGTGATCTTTTGATTTTAGATTATCACTTAGATGGTGAACCACCGACAGATGATGGATCTAGAGCGAGAAAAATAATAAATAAATTAGACTTAAATAATCATTTTAATATTGTTCTAGTTCACACTAAAGGTGTTGAAGAAAATATAGAAGATGTTTACGAAGAAATTCTTTTCGATCTTAACCCAGTTAAAAAACCAAACTTTCTTGAAGTTAGTGAAGATAGCAAAAGACAAAAATCGAG
>LNFX01000376.1_pt1 | contig 12794 bp, 17 predicted proteins | sample 1500681 | NCBI WGS metagenome assembly LNFX01 (sample SAMN04254626, study PRJNA301722) | marine sediment metagenome | isolation source: antarctic beach sand mud | place: Antarctica | collected 2015 | reverse complement strand
AAACACTGTTAGGCAAAGGGTCTTTTTCTTCAAAGGCTGAAGGCGAGAAAGTATTGTCACAATTCAAATTGGACATCAAAGACGTCGGAAAAATATCATTGTCGTCCAATATCAATCTATTAGATCAAACCATTAACATGCCAGAGCTGCGCTCAGACATCATCGCGTCGTTTGCCCTAGGGCAACCTGAAGCCATTCTCATTATGTATGGTGAGGCCATTAAACTTCGCTCTTTAGACGTGGTATACACAGAGTCTGGATTAATCAATCACCTGTTTCCTCAGTTTGCTATTTTGTCAGAGTCTAAGCAGACACAGCTAGACCTTCTTGCATTTAGAAGCCAAGCGTTAGGACTCGCCGCCGCAGATTCAAAAGAAGCCAAGCTGATTACTAGTGCCATTTGGGCTTTCTTAAGTAAACCGGAAATATTGACATTGTCTTTGTCACCTTCTTCGCCAATAAGTGTAAAAGAACTGGTTTTATCAACACGCGAGGAAAGGCTGTACAAAGACAGTAATATGACAATAACCAACAACTAACTGGCATTTTTTCAGCGCCGCTATGTTGGAAACTTAGCGGCGCTGACTGAGAAATGATTGCCTAAAAAGGGTTAAACATTACCTGATAGGACTGGTTAGACGTGGCTCTGGCAATGCCTTTTACCATTCTAAAAATCGACCAAACCCAGACACCAAATAACAAGATATAACCAATAAAAAAGAAAGCTAGTATCACGCCAATCACACTCAAAAAGATTCCCCACCAAAATGTACTAATAATGTTGGTGTAGTGATCTTCAAACGGTGTTCCGCGGGCTTCATTTACTTTTACCATTGCCCAAATAGCACCAATTAACCAAAAAACACCGGTGAATATGCCCAACAGCATAAAAACATACGCAATCACGACGTTGCTTTTGGCATTCTCTTCTCTTGGTGTTAGCGGCCTAACGTGATTTTCGGGTTCAAATCCTGACATATTCAATGATTCCTTATTCAATATATTGTCCAGCCAGAAGCGGACTCTCTATGCATTATGGGGATTCTTTTTCGTTTATCTCCCTACACTGACCTAGCTTTATGATTTCTTTTCAATACGAATACTTGTAACGTGTTCTCCCCTCACACTATCTCTAGGAAAAGCATGAGCAATGTAACGATTTTAGTCGATGTTCAAAATGTCTATTACACAACCCGACAGGCTTTTGGACGTTCTTTCGATTACAACACGTTTTGGCAACAAGCCACTCAAGGCCGAGACGTTATAAAAGCCATTGCTTACGCCATAGACAGAGGCGATGAAAAACAACGTCAATTTCAGAATATTCTTCGAGCTATCGGCTTTGAGGTGAAATTAAAACCGTTTATTCAACGATCCGATGGGTCCGCAAAAGGTGATTGGGATGTTGGTATTGCGATCGATGGAATAGAACATGGTAAAGACAGCGATGTGCTCGTATTGGTTTCTGGCGACGGTGACTTTGACATACTGGCTAGAACACTGAGAGAAAAATATCAAACCAAGGTTGAAGTGTATGGTGTAGAAGCCCTAACGGCGCAGTCTTTGATCAATTCTGCCGACACGTTCACCCCTATTGATAACAAATTGTTACTCAAATAAATATAACTCACCTATATTTTTAAGAGAGAATATGATTTCTGAAAAATAACTAACTATTATATATGTAGAAAGCGGATAAATGAGCATTCAAGCAGACTCTTTATTATTAGAAACGAGACACACCTTACATAAGTGGCTTAGCCTAAGCACGGGCGTCATCATTCTTTTTTTCAGTTTTCTGAATGTTGTCATTTTAAAGCAGACTACTATTGGCTTAACAGAAGCGTTTTTTGGTCTATTGAACCTGTATTTTTTCTATTCAGCGCATCAAGAAAAGATTAAAAAATGGCATGGCTATATGTTAATTACTTCTTTAACGGTCACTATTTTTTACGTGTTTTATTCTGCTGATTTAAGAGCAGGCTCCGTTTATTGGCTCATTATTTTACCGCCGTTATACTGCTTATTAGCAGGATCAAAGTTAGGCCTTGTTTACACCATTTTACTCTCTCTTCCTGCTATCTCTTTTTTATTCATCAAGTCGGACATAGAAAGTTATATTCCCCATCGATCCGTACTGAATTTTTCGCTCGCGTATTTTCTGTCTTTTGCCATCTGTTATTTATATGAAACACAATACACAAAAAGCAGTCAAATATTACACAGAATGGCATTTGAAGACCCGTTAACAGGCGTCAAAAATCGCCATGCCTTGAAATTGTTCTTTGATGATTTTAATCAAGAGGCTATGGACCCTTTTCAAGAAAAGTACGAACCAGAAGTAACGAGACTATTAATGATTGATATTGACCACTTTAAGAGCGTCAATGATGAATTCGGACACGAAGTCGGTGATTCGGTACTGGTGGAAATGGCCGAGTTACTTCAAAGCTACACAGAGAACCATCATGTTTATCGAATTGGCGGAGAAGAGTTTCTTATTATTCAAAATAGTACTTCAACGCAAGCGTATGAATTTGCTGAGTCAATTCGTAAGCGCATTGAAAACAACATTTTCAGAACTCACCAAAACAACATAAAAGTCACGGTCAGCATTGGTATAGCAGAACTTAAAAGAGGGCAAACTTTCAGAGAGTTTTTGCGTGTCGCCGATAAAAATCTCTACTCAGCAAAGAATAAAGGGCGTAATTTAGTACACTACAGCTCTATTAGCCTTACCGAGGCTGTATAACAGCAAAAATGCAAAGCCACGTTAGTTTATACATTTATTGTTCTTAAGCGAAACCGTTAATGAGTACTAGACAACATCCACAAACCTCCGTACCACCTGAAGCATTACATAAATGGTTAAGCATTCTAGTGTGTGCATTACACAGCGTGTATTTTTTATTAAACATGCTGTTGATGCAAAAAATAGGGCTCGGCGCTGTACAAATCATTGTGGCTGCCTTTAGTGGCTATTGCTTTTATTCTTCATTAAAAGAGCGCTATCAGCCATGGCAAAGCTATACTTTAATGGCACTTTTAACCTTCAATATTTTAGCGTCTGCATCATTAATGGAGTTTTGGGCTGGCGCGATCTTTTGGAGCCTCGCCTTACCACTTTGGTACTACAACTTATTTGGGTTAAAAAAAGGCTTTTGCTTTAGCGCCATGATTGTCATGTTTTCCGCTGCCATTTTATACCTTCGAACAGACACAAGCCTTTTTATGCCCTATCGAACCGTTTTCAACTTCACTTTGGCTTACTCTTCTGTTTGGTTAATGTGCCACATTTACGAAGTCCAACGACAAAAAACAAGTCTATTTCTACGAGCTCTTGCACTGCAAGACGCGTTAACCGGCGTACAAAACCGCCACGCACTAAAAGCAGACTTTAGCGCCGTCCGCAAAAAAGCGGAAAGCATTCACATGCTCATCATTGATATCGATCACTTTAAAAACATCAATGATAAATTTGGCCATGACATTGGCGACTCCGTGCTTATTAAGGTCGCCAATGAAATTAAACAGTCCATTCAAGGCCTAAGCGTCTACCGTTTAGGTGGCGAGGAGTTTGTTGTTTTATTAAAGGGAATAAGCGATATACAAGCCTATGAACAGGCTGAAGTCATTAGGAAAACAATTGAGCAAGCAACATTCTATAGCCATACAGATGCAATCACACTCACCGTCAGCATTGGCATCAGTTCGTTACAACCAGAGCAAGAATTTACCGATTTTCTGAGAGCGGCCGATGTGAAGCTTTATCAAGCTAAGCATGAAGGGCGAAATCAAATACGTAATTAGTGAGTAAATGTCTCTAAAAACAACGCTTCTACTTTTTCTCTCGCCCAAGGTGTTTTACGTAAAAACTTTAGACTGGATTTCACCGATGGATCACTTTTAAAACAATTAATATTGATACGAATAGACAACTCCTCCCAGCCATAATGCTCTACTAGATCCGTTACGACCTTTTCTAACTTCAAACCATGCAATGGGTTATTAACTTGTGTTTCGCTCATATTAATCTAATCCTGTTCTTCAATTAACGATTTTGGAGGAGTATACAGCAAGCAGAAGCAAACTCATTTTTTCTTTAACCTTACATTCTTGCTATGGTCAATTTGTTAAAAAAGCAAAATTATCTAAGAATATTTGACTAATACGCAAAATCCCCAAACAATAGCGTCAAACATAGGAGAATAAATTAATGGGTATTTTATCTGGCCTTAAAGGTCTATTTTCAGGCGGCGAAAGCGCACCAGAAAAAGCAGAAGAAACAATAGAATATAAAGGTTTTTCAATCGTCCCCGCACCAATGAAAGACGGCGGTCAATTTAGAGTTGCAGCGACTATCACTAAAGGAGAAGGCGAAGATCAAAAAACACACAAATTCATTCGCTCAGACTTAATGCCAAATCGTGACGAGTGTATTCAAATCACGCTTCGCAAAACCAAGTTGACCATAGACCAACTAGGCGACAATATTTTCGGCTAACGATAAAGGAAAGCAAGATGAGCGCATCAATAGGACAACACTGGAAACAAGTTAACAAATGTGAAGACCTATTAGGTGCCGACTTTATTGCTCGCACTTTTGCCTTTTCAGGCCCAAAAACCCAAGTTCATAGCACGCTTATTCACCATGCTGGCAACCCAAACGCCGAAAAAGCCATTTTGTATGTCCACGGTTATACAGACTATTTTTTTCAAACGGGTCTGGCTGAGCACTTTATTCACCTTGGCTATCGTTTCTACGCCGTCGACTTACAAGGCTATGGGCGCTCTATTCGCCTTCAACACCACCCAATTGGTGTGATTCGATTGAGCAATACAGCCAAGACTTAGACATTGCCTTAGCCACGATGAAACAAGACGGCGTTAATGACGTTGTCATACTAGGACACTCCACCGGTGGCTTAGTCGTGTCGACTTACCTGGCACACCCCCATGCTTTGCCTGAGCGAGCCAGCCATTACCATAAAGCGTTTCCAGCTGTCAGTGGCCTCATTCTAAACAGCCCATTTCTTGCACTTCCCTTTCCACCGTTTGTACTCAATAAGATAAGCTGGTCCATTCGAGCCTTAGTTTCTGCTTTACCTTTTTTGTATTTACGAGCCAAAAAAATCAATATTTACTCGAAAACGCTGCACCGTAAGTTTGGTGGAGAATGGGATTATCGATTGGATTGGAAGCCAGCAGAGGGATTTGATTTGTCTTTCCATTGGCTACGAGAAATCATCTTTGCACAACGTAATCTTGCCAATCAAAAAATAGACATTCCAACTTTGTTATGCCATTCAAAAATCAGCACAATAGGGAAATCAACCGTAGAGAAAACCCAACAAGGCGATGGTGTATTAGACGTCGATAGCATGCAAGACGCTGCTAACAGGACCTTTAATCACCTAACAACCGCCTCTATTCCGAAGGGCTTCCATGATTTGTACCTATCGCATCAGCCCGCTCAAACTGCCTATTTGTCGGCCATCACCGATTGGCTAAAGCAGTTTAATGAAAATCAACAAGAACCCTAAGCGCCTTGGCGACGCATCACCCAGTCTAACAAACACGTTGGCAATACTCGTTTCATGAAGACCGCCGCGTAGGTTGGCGTTGTTACGTAATAGCGCGCTCTAGGCCGTTTTGATTCTAAGGCATGAATCAATTTTTTAACCACCGCACTGGCTGGCAATGTTTGCGATGACGTCGCACCTTCTTTACTGAGCCGTGCTATCGCTTCTTCGTAACCTTTTTGATGGCGGCTGTTCACCATATCGATATTGTCTTTTAGCGCGGTCAACGCATTGGCACGAAAGTGACTTTCGATTGGGCCGGGGTCAATCAAACTCACCTTTATCGGTGTATCAAATAACTCTAAACGTAACGTGTCTGTTAACCCTTCTAAGGCAAACTTGCTCGCGTTATAAGCCCCTCTAAACGGCGCGGCAACTAAACCAAGCACCGAACTGTTATTAATGATCCGGCCATAACCTTGGGCTAACATGATGCTAAGCACTTTTGTTGTCAGTTCATGAGTGCCAAAGAAGTTACTATCAAACTGCGCTCTTAGTACATCAACAGGCAAATCTTCCACCGCACCAGGCTGACCATAAGCGCCATTATTAAACAGGGCAAACAAATGCCCATGAGTAATGGCTAATGTCTCTTCCAGCCCTTTTGCAATCGAATTCGAGTCTGCCAAATCTAACTGTACAACATGCTTTATACCCTGAGCTTTTAATGCGTCTACGTCTTTTTGTTTGCGGCAACTGGCCACAACGAGAAACTGCCGGTCCTGAAGCATTCTGGCGGCTTCCAAGCCAATACCTGTTGAACAACCTGTAATAAGAATAGAATACTGCATTGAACACCTTCGTAATAAATGAACGTAACCTTTAAACGCAACAGCGTAAGGTCCAAAATCGTCGGGAGTAAATTACCGACTGGAAGCCGCTAATCCAACACCAAAGCCAACAAACACACTACCGCTGACTTTGCTTAGAACCGCATGACCTTTTTGGGAGGACAACTTGGTTTTCGCCAAAGACGCTGTCGCAGCATACACACTATGAATACACACCGACAACACACTAAAAGTCACAGCGAGCAGAATAAACTGTGGAGAATATTCTTGGTTCAAATCGATAAACTGAGGAAAGATAGACATAAAAAACACCACTGCTTTAGGGTTCGTCATGGACACCAAAAAGCCTTCTGCGAAGCATTTCAAAAACGAGCTGTGCTTGTCTCCTAGGTCAATGCTACGAGGCACTTTGCTACGCCACATTTTAATGCCAAGGTACACCAGATAAACGGCCCCAACTATTTTCACCACACCAAATGCCATCGCTGAACTGGCTAAAATAATGCCCAAACTGGTCGCCGATATCGTCGCGACCAACAAAATCCCCAACGTCACACCGGAAATCCCCGCCAGTGTTTTTAAGACACCCTTTTGAATAGAGTTATTAATCGTAAGAAGGACCGCCGGTCCAGGCAAACAAATGGTTGCAACAGCAACCCCCACAAACAATAAGTAGTTATCCATGATTACGCCTCTTATCCATGACTATTCTTTAAGACACTTTAATGCAGTATGTTCGTGTTTTCCAATGACTTGAGCGTTTACCCTACCTTTATCTTCTGTTTCTTCACCTAGCCTTCTAAACCATTTAATTGACGAATGATGTCCAAAAAAATATCCCGACCAATCGGAATCAATGAATCGGGGAAATCATAATCTGGGTTGTGTAATTGTGGACTAGTTTGACCTGCGCCCAAGGCAAACATGGCACCTTCTTTCGCGGTTGCAGTGAACTGCCCAAAGTCTTCAGACCAGCGCATTGGCTCATCCAATAATAAATAAGGTGTTTTCATGGTTTCACAGGCATTCACAACAAGATCACAGCCTATTTGAGAGTTTACACTGGCTTGAAATACGTCATCGTATTCAAACGAAATGCTCAACCCTTCTTGCTCAGCCAACCGTCGCGAAAACGCCTCAGCCTGCTCTATTAAAGTGTGCATACCTTCATTACTTTCACTGCGCAACGTCACCATCACCACGGCGTCACCCGGCGCAGTACCAAAAGCGATATCGCCCAATTTGGCGTGAATCACCGTCACCCAATGCCGCCCTCCTATATTTTGTTGCGTTAGTTTAGCAGGCAAGGTGTTTAGCTCTTGAATGATCTGGCACATGGCATTGGCAGGGCTGACTCCATTCTCAGGATGCGCCGCATGAGACGTTTTGCCTTTTAAATGGATAATCATCCCTCTCGAAGCGCAATTAAACGTACCCGTCCGCACAGCAACTTTACCTAGTGCTAATCCTGGGTAGTTGTGCAGAGCAAACGCATAATCCGGTTTGAGGGTAGCAAAACATACATCGTTCACCACTTGAATCGCGCCCATCCCCGTTTCTTCGGCTGGCTGAAAACACAGCACGACACGACCCTTCTGTGGCCGAGATTTTGACAATTCCGCGCCCAGCGCTGTCACAATACTCATGTGCCCATCGTGACCACATTTATGAGAAACGCCTTTTACTTGCGAACGATGCGAAAAGGTATTGGTTTCTTCTATTGGCAACGCGTCTAATTCGCTGCGAATCAAAGTCGTTGGACCACTATCGGTTCCATTAAATACAAAGGCAAGCCCAGTACCACCAAGGTCTGTGACGATTTCATCCGGTGAAAAACACTTAAATTCATTGAGTATTCGAACCGCTGTTGCTTCTTCTTGATTAGAAAGTTCTGGGTTCTGGTGAAGTGTTTTACGTAATGTTATTAACTGTTCTAGAGATTGCATGCTTGGGCCTGTTTTTGAGATTAGTCTTAAAGAGTTAGAATCTGGCTCAAACTTCAATTTATTGTGCAAACTCGACCATTAGGTTAAGCGCTTCTTTTAAATCCTCTAGCTCTTGACCAGAAGGCACAGCTTGTTTCGCGCATTCGTTTACCGCCATGGCATGATTCATAAATATTTCGTTTTGAGGGTAGGTAAGGTCGTATCGTTTAGCGACTGTTTTCTTATACGCATCAACCTGTTCTTGCATTGCCTTCGCTTTAGATTGATCGCCACCGCTGTACTTCAATAACCCCGGAGTCACAATGTCCCGTTGAATATATTGATTATAACCTTCTAGCCCATTACGAACTTTTTTTACTGCACCTTTGTCATATTTAGAACCCGTTTCATCCAGTTTCTTATCGATATGTTCGATGAGCCCTTGGCATGTTTGCATTTCGTTTATCAACGCCGCAATCGATAATTGAGGGATCAAAAATAATAGCGCCATTATGGTTATTTTCTTCAACGTCATACTCCATTTAAAGGGTTAAAGTATCTTATATTGATTTAGACAGTCATCTGGTCAATCAAAATAGTAGAACACAAATTACGATAAGCCAAATGGCAAGGGAAGATGCGAATAAGCCTACTAAGCCTCAGTCTTTCAGAGAAATCGCCTAATAAGGCGTGACGATGAAGGAGTGTAGATACCTTTCACAGAGTCACAACGAAATGTGACGTTTTCCCTGAAAGACCCGAAGGGTATGACCTAAAAGCCTGAATTCTTTGTTGAGCACCTCGAAAATAGGCCAACTATTCACATTCGGTACTCGCCTCGAATAACAGGCTTTTATCCACATACTGAGGCAAGAGGACTTGTTCGCACCTTTCCTAGGTTCCACTTTCTTTAAGAATTATGATTTGGAGATTATTAGAAGCGAGATTAGCTCAATACCAAAATAAAAAAGCCTAGTAAATTTATAACTAGGCTAATTAAAACATTTTTATTTAAGAGAAAATGAACAGATCTACTTGCAAGCCGTCGTATTGAACATACTGACACTTTCATCACGACCTACTAATAATACGTTCACATTAGGCTCTTTAACCAAGCTCTCAACCAAAACAACGTCCTTAGGTACATGAAAAAGAAATACAGGTATATAGGATAATAAGTTTTTATTGTTTTTTGCAAAATAGGATCCGAGTAATTACCATAACGCATTGCTAAAGCACTAACATCATAAAAGTAATAAGCTACTTTAAATATATTTACTGAAAGGCTCGATAAAAAATGGCTTTCAGGTAATGGCTGCACTGCTAAGATAGTATGGAACCCAGCTTGCGTATACCTAGACAGGTGATTTGGATTAGAACCTTCAATATATAAGTAATTAATGTTTCTTGCTTTCTTAGCGACAATTTTTAAACGATTAATTGCTGCCTGAGTATCAGTATCAGATAATCTGTCTAAGTTTTTATAATCCAACCAAAAGTAAGTATGCTCAGGAACACTTTCGAACAATTTCTCTAAAGTCAGCAGCTTACCTTCTTTAAGTGAGTAAATGAGGTTACCTGATTCATCTTGTTTAGGTTTACCATGAGAAACAATAAAACTATCAGACTTAACATCATAAAAAAAATCAACTTCACCTCCTTTAGCACCTAAAGCAAAAGCTCGGTTAAAAGCGGTAATGGAATTTTCCTCTTCATGGAAATTATACACTCCACGTGCTGCCCAGATTTTGTCGCAACTCTCATAAGCCGTTATTTCAGCTTTTTTGGCTAATTTCCAATCGACATAATAGACTACTCCATTCCAAGAAAGCCCTATAAAAACCATCAAAAATAAGCTGTAAGTAAGGAACCGTTTGATAATATCAACCTTAATCTAAAAAATAGTATTTAGTATAAAAACTAAACAAATCACTTGGTAAACATAGTAACAGTAAAACCATAACGAATAGAATAAAATTTTTAAAAAAAACCAACTGATATGAACCCAAATTTCAGGATGATCTATGCAGTCTTTACCACTGAAATGAGATTTAAATAAAAATTTAATTTTTGACCTGTATCTAAACTATTTCTAATGAAGTCAAACTACTCATAATGGCTCCAAAGCCGAAGCACTTTTATCATTCTTTCAGCGTCTAATACTTGATAAACTAATCGGTGTTGGATATTAATCCTTCGTGAATAAGCGCCAGAAAGATCACCAATGAGTTTTTCAAACGGAGGTGGTTTTTGAAAGGGATCTTGCGCAATAAAATTAAGCAACTCTTGAGCTTTAGATCTCAAACCACTTGATGCTAACTTTTTCGCGTCGTTCTGAGCTTGCTTGGTATAAACCAACGTCCATGTCACCAGTCCAACCCCTCATCACACTCACTAACCGGGGTATCCATACCCTCACGAATAGATTCACGCATTTTCGGCACAGACAATAAAAATAATGTTTCCTGAATCGCAGACCAGTCTTCCTCAGACACCAAAACCGCATTATTACGCTTACCCGAAATCGTAATCGGTTCATGGGAAGCTGCGGTTTCATCAATCAATCGATACAAATTTCCACGGGCTTCTGTTGCTGTAATTCCAGCCATCACACACCTCAGGTTGTTTAACTTATGATCAAATTGTACGTATTAAAGTACGTACGTCAAGACGAACGTTTTTTTGTTTTTATTCAGACCTCAAAATTAGGCCCGTTTCCCTTAAAATAAGCGCTATCGCGAGCTAAATCCCCCCTGATAACCAAGGAAGCTTAGAGCTAACAGACATTTTTGCAGACTTTTCATACATATGGAGAAACGCCGCTTGGTTTGAGTCTCCTCCGAACCTGCTCTATCTGAAGTTGTTGGCCTAAAGACCAACCTGCAAAAACGGTGAATTACGCTTTGCGCATGCCTCCCTACGTGTTTTTTAAATATGTTTTCAGTCAATAAAAAAGCGAGCCTCGGCTCACTTTTGTCGATTCTAAGAGAAGCTAATTTGGGATTAACTCAAGGCTCTGGAATGGTGCTCTAGATGCTCGTCGATAAAGCTGGCGATGAAGAAGTAGCTGTGGTCGTAACCCGGTTGACGACGTAACGTAATCGGATGACCGACTTTTTCACAGGCCGCTTCTAGGGCTTCTGGTTTAAGTTGTTCTAGCAAAAAGTTGTCGGCTTCGCCTTGATCGATAAACAAAGGTAAACGCTCACTTGCCTTCTCGATTAGCAAAGTCGCGTCCCATTCGTTCCAAGTGGCTTTGTCTTCTCCTAAATAACCGGTAAAGGCTTTTTCGCCCCAAGGACAATTGGTTGGATTGACAATAGGCGCGAACGCCGAGACAGATTGATATTTGCCCGGATTCTTCAACGCACAAATCAAGGCGCCGTGACCACCCATAGAATGGCCAGAAATAGAACGTTTATCAGTGACAGGAAAGTTCGTTTCGATCAAATGCGGCAATTCTTGAACGACGTAATCGTACATGTGATAGGTGTTCGAATACGGCTCCACTGTCGCATTGAGGTAAAATCCCGCCCCAGAACCAAAGTCATAGCTTTCATGTTCGTTCGGATATTCTGTGCCACGCGGGCTGGTATCAGGACATACAATCGCCAAACCTAATTCCGCTGCTTTGCGAAAGGCGCCGGCTTTTTGCATGAAATTTTCGTCAGTACAGGTCAAACCCGACAACCAGTACAAAACGGGGACGTTTTGTGTTTCTGCTTGTGGCGGCAAATAAATCGCAAACGTCATTTCACCTTTTACCGACAAGCTTTCATGGCGATAGCGTTTTAGCCAACCACCGAAGCTTTTAGTGCTGGAAAGTAATTCCATCGTTCCACTCCTTAGCGTTGGCTTTCTACTTTCAATAGAAAAGAAAGCCAGCGTGGTTTTCGATTGATCAGAAGCCGTTACTTTTTATCAAAAAGGATAACAGTACGAATACTCTTACCTTCGTGCATCAAATCAAACGCTTTATTGATGTCTTCAAGCGGCATAGTGTGTGTCACGAATGGGTCGATTTCGATTTTTCCGTTCATGTAGTCTTCTACGTAACCTGGCAATTGGCTGCGGCCTTTAACACCACCAAACGCTGATCCTCTCCAGACTCGACCAGTCACTAGTTGGAATGGTCTCGTTGAGATTTCTTGTCCCGCACCGGCCACGCCAATAACGATGGATTCGCCCCAACCTTTATGACAACACTCAAGCGCCTGACGCATAATTTGCACGTTACCAATACATTCGAACGAGTAATCCACGCCGCCGTCTGTCATATCCACAATGACTTGCTGAATAGGTGCGTCGAATGACTTCGGATTAACGCAATCTGTCGCACCAAATTGTTTCGCCATTTCGAATTTAGATTCATTAATGTCGATGGCAATAATACGGCCAGCGCCAGCCATGCGTGCGCCTTGGATTACCGACCAAACCGATACCACCCAAACCAAATACCGCCACCGTGTCGCCTTTTTCGACTTTAGCCGTGTTCA